>JAEEGL016041746.1_pt1 | contig 125011 bp, 214 predicted proteins | sample 9134231 | NCBI WGS metagenome assembly JAEEGL01 (sample SAMN16246548, study PRJNA631951) | gut metagenome | biome: gut microbiome; feature: rumen; material: fiber-attached | host: Bos | place: Iran: Karaj | collected 2018-10 | reverse complement strand
GGACTATCCAAGATGCAAAGGATGGTGATGTACTTGTATGTATTGGAAAATACGGACAAGAAATTGGTATTATCAAAGAGTATGTAGGCAAATACGGTGGTTGTGATAAATGTTTTGAAACATATTGTTTTGTTGATTGGGGTGGCGTTTTTAGAACTGGCGAATATATAGGTAGCAAGGAAATTCATCCAGCAACCAAAGAACAGCGTGACATCTTATTCCAAAAAATGAAAGAGGAAGGATATGAATGGGACGCTGAGAAAAAAGAGTTGAAAAAGATTGAGCAGAAGCCTGCTTGGAGTGAAGAGGATGAGAAATTTTTTAAGACCGCATTATGGCATATCAGTTATTCTGTTAGTAATGGTAAAACTACTGATGACCATTGTGATACAACAGATTGGCTTAAAAACGTTAAAAAACGACTCAAATCCATCAAGCCTAATCATTGGAAGCCAAGTGAGGAACAGATAACCTCTTTAGGCCGATTCATCGAAGGAGTGTATGGTTGTGTTGATTTCATGAATATTAAATCACTTTATAATGACCTTAAAAATCTTTGAAAATGAAACAATTTAACCTATCAGAATGGCTCAAAGACAAGAGCCGTAAAGTTACAACAAGACTTGGTAATAGGGAAGTAAGAATTATATGCTGGGATAGAAAAGACAATAATAACAGACCTATTATCACATTAATGATTGACCCTGATGGTAATGAATATACAACATTCCATACTAAAAACGGTTGGTGTGATGAAAAAGAAAAATATATAGACAAGCGAGACCTTTTCTTTGCAGACGAGGAAGGGGAGTTGACGGAGTTTGAAAAAGAACTAAATAGAATTGTAACAGCATTCTCTGCCACACATGCCTATATGGATGAAATCGAAATTCATCATTACTCCAAAGGACTACTCGACTTGGCAAGAGAGGAACTTCAACCAGAGATTGACAAAGAAATTGATAAAGCATATAAAAACATAGACACTATTGTTTATGACAATGGATATAAACAAGGTCAATATGAAATAATGGAAGACTTGCCAAAGTGGAAGAAAGCTGAAAAAGATGAAGAACTTGATTGTCATGTGGCAATTCAGCAAGATGGTAAAGTTGTACTTTCTGATTTTGTACAAAAAGATGAGTATTATATTACTCTTGATGTATTAAAAACCTTACCAAAAGAAGAATAAAAAGAGTGTCCCTGCTGTAATATATGGAAGGAGTAATCCCCACAGCAGGGCTATACTTGCTGTATAAATAAACAAAATAAACTATGACAAGAGAAGAAATTAAAAATGAATTATCAGATGTCCTTTTAGACTTAGGAGGATTGTCTTTTCCCGATGTAAACGACTTGTTAGAAGGAGATTCTGCTATCACCTTTGAAGGGGAAGATTTAATCAAGATTGCAGAACATTTCTATAATCTTCCAAGAAAAGGACTTTGGGATGCCAAGAAAATCGTAGATTGGATTCTAAATAATTATGGAACTTATGAACAAACCTATACAGATAATTCAGGTAATCATACTTATTCAGATTTTCAGATAGGTCAATTTATAAGAAATTTACGTGAAGCAATGGAGGAATAAACTATGGTTGGAATTTTTGGGAGAATATTCATAATCTTGATTGGAATTTTAGCAATTATAATATTGCTTATAATTTTTGCAGCCTCATGGAACTCTTTAGAAGAAAGGAGAAATAGAAAAAAATATAAAGACACCAATTATAATGATGAAAAGGAGGACTGAACTATGACAGACAAAGAGAAAATCAAGGAAGAGATTAAAAGAAGAATTGAAAACCTCAAGTTCAGTATTGAGAATAATGCTTTTACAAAAGAACTGAAGTTAGATTTGGAAGGCAATATCACTACTTTGAACAGTTTACTTCAATTCATCGACTCCCTTCCAGAAGAATCTGGTTGTGAAGTCAATTGCACAACCAAAAGCGAGGAATAAAAATAATAAAACTATGGAAGAAATTTGGAAACCAATAAAAGATTTCGAGGGAAACTACCTAATATCAAATTTTGGTAGGATAAAGTCAGTTCCTCATCTTGTAACATATAAGGGACGTAGTTATATGAGCAAAGAGCGTATTATGTCATTACAACACGATGCATACGGTTATCTTCAAGTAAGATTAAGTAAAAATGCTGTAAAGAAAACACGAAAAGTTCATAGACTTGTAGCAATAGCATTTATACCAAATCCTCATAATCTGCCAGAAATAAACCATAAAGACGAAAATAAAACAAATAATTTTGTATATATAAAACAAGACGGGACGGTTGATTTTGAGAAATCAAATCTTGAATGGTGTGATAGAAATTACAACATGCAATATGGTATAAACACGCATTGGCATCGCATGCCAGTTGCACAATATACTATTGATGGAAAATTTATTAGAAGGTATGACAGTATAAAAGAAGCAAGCAAAGAAACTGGTATCTATTCCACTAATATTGCTAACTGCGCAAGTAAAAGAATAATAAATAAAGAAAAAGGTTATATTGTAAAAACAGCAGGAGGTTACAAATGGGAGTTGTTATAAATAAAGATAAAGAATTAGAAGAAGAGATTAAGAATTACATCCAAAAAGAATATCCCGATGGTATAGGTTTTCCAAATGTACCTAAAATCGCTCATCACTTCGCTGAATGGTCAAGGCAGCAGATGATAAAAGATGCCATGGAAGGCGAGTATTGGATTGGAGAAATCCATCTTGACATTCCTATAATACAAGGATATAACGATGGTGATACAATTAAATTTATCCCAATAAAGGAAGAACAACAATGAGCAAGATTGCAGAAAAGAGAACAGATGAAATCGTTGGTGAATATCACGATGGAGATTACACCGACCATAGCCGTCATAATACTCAATGGGTAGCCTTTAAGCAAGGCTATGACCAAGCCTTCCAAGACTTCTTGGGGTGGCTGAAGGATTGTGCTACATTTACATACTCAAATGGCCACAAGTGTATTGATGATGATTTGTATAACAAATTAGTTGAAGATTTCAAAAACTACATGCAAGATGAAAGCGAGAATTAAAAAAACTGGCGAGATAGTAAATCTTGCATCTTATGCCACAATAACACTTGAGGTGTGTGATTCGTGGGGAAATCCTATCGAACTCAAGCCAGAAGAAATTGAACTAATCCAAGATAAGAAAGATGACTTTGATTGGCAATCCTTCCGCAATCAAGCAGCGAAGGATATTCTGTGTGCTATGATTAGTAATGAAGGTGTTGCTGATGAAAAAAATATTGATGATTTCACAAAAGATAATCAAGCAAACGATGCTGTATTATATGCAGATAAGTTAATCTCAAAACTCAAAGAAAAAGAAAAGGAGGAGAAATGACTAAAGAAGATTATATGCGCTTGTCTAAAGAAAGGTTAGCAGAACTACTTGCAGAAAGAGATAGTTTAGAAGAAACTATTGAAAATAAAATTGCAGAAAAAATTGCTGAATTACTAAGTAAACAACTGCTTCAATTACCTCAACAACCGAATAATCCTTATCAACCAATAAGTGTATTATATGGTTGTCCTTCGGATTTTCCTAATATAACATACGATACTGATTCAAAACCTAATACTTGATTTGACATGACAAACGAAGAGAAAGCATTGGAGTTATCTACAAATTGTGATGGTGAGATACTTGGTGGAAACTTATATGCCGCAAGACAAATGGCACAATGGAAAGACAAGCAATTGGATTCTGCTATTGATAAAGCATTAGAACGCAATGGCGAGTTTTTAAAAGCAGGTAAAATAACTCAATATGGCTATGATATTGCATTTGCAACTATTCAAAACATAAGAGAATATCTAAAACAGTAATTATGAATGAGCAAGAATACAAAATCAAAGGATGGGTTGCAAGAAAATTCTATGGTGATTTATGGCTATTCAAGCATAAGCCAGAAAAATTATCACACGATAATGATTGGATAGATGATACTGGGCAATCAATAAACATAGATTCAAGATTATTTTCTAAACTTACTAAAAATGATGAACCAATCGAAGTTGAACTTACAATCAAGAAAGTATGAACACAATACAAAAACGGATTGAGGAAGCGGCAACATTTCTCTTCAAGCAAAGAGGACTTGATAAAGAATCTTGTAGACAAGCAATGGGATATATTCTTTCAAACCAATGGATTTCAGTTGAGGAAGCGTTGCCAGAAGTAAACGAGCTTGTATTTGGTTGTGTTAATGACGAAGGTACTCCGCAAGCTGTTGGTATGGCTTATTATGACGAGTATGGTGGTTGGCACTATTCAGATGAAGAAGAGATAAGCCTGATTACTCATTGGATGCCTATACCGCAACTGAAAGGAGATAAGGAATGATGCCAAAAGAAAGGATTTTAGACATTGTATATAAATCTGGATTACATGGTTTATTGATGGAGTATATAAAAAATAATTATAAATATGAATCTTTAACATGTAATTTAGGATATGGTTGTAAAATAACATTTGAAATAAACACAGACAATAATAAACCATAAATGAAAATAAGAATAAATGATGGTATAAGCGATGAGTTAGCATTACAACTAATACTAAAAGTAGTACAACAAGGACGTATAAGCATTGGTCGTAATAATAAAAAATGTTATTGTTTTGCAACAGTATTTAATATCCCAGAAGATCCTGATTATGAATACATTGTGTACAGTAATGGAAATACAAAGGATGATTGCTTTTTAGTATATAAAGTAAAAAATACAAATAAGTAGAATGGTAGTAAATAACTTTCAATTAATTGAAGAATTTATGAATACTCATCCTTGTAAGGAAGGAGAATTCCATTTTCTTCAAATCATACAAAGAAATAAGGAAAATCCAAATTTAGGAAGTAATAACCATGTAATAAGAGAATATATGGTTGAGAACTCTGAATATTTGGAAAAGCATAAGAAAGAAATAATCACATTATGCGAACTGTTTAATGCAAGAGCATATATTCATATATCTAAGAAAACCTATAAAGATGTAGGATTTCAAGTATTGAATACTCTTGCTGAATACTTAAGCCAAGAAAATTATCATGGTGTAAAACATTTATATTCAACATCAGTTGGAAGATGCAAAAGCAGTGATAAAACATTTCTTGTGGATATTGATGTTAAAAATGAGTTTGTTGAAAAGTGTATAGAATACATAAATAATAATTGCCAACCATTTGATAACACAAGTAAAGTAATTTTAATAGTTCCTACATTACATGGTTTTCATCTTATAACAAAGCCTTTTGATTTAAGGTGTTTTGGAGAAATGTATCCTAATGTTGATATACATAAGAATAATCCAACATTGTTATACTATAAAGAAAAACTATAAAATATGACTTACCTAATAGATATTGAAGAACCTGAAGAAGGTTTAAAAAGGACAGAAAGAATTAAAGCACCTTGTATGGAAGATGCACAATTCATACTAAAAGCCCAATTTCCAAGTTGGCATATAGTAGATATTAGAGAAATTAATATGTTTGATAATGGTTATTCAAAAACAGATGACCACAATCCTTATCCAGAAGAATAAAATAAAAACATTATGAGAAAACAATTTAATTGGAGCGACAGGGACAGTGTATATAATGCTCCTACTATTCCTTGGGATAGTGACACTTACACTCCAGTGTCCAATAAGTTTATCATGGATACAATAGAAGATAAACTTAGAAATCTTGGATTAACTATAAAGAATGAGAACTATAAAACAACTAATACCAACACTGGTTTAGTTAAAGGAGTAATTGGTTCTTATGATATTAGTACAGATGATGGAGAGTTTGGACAAAGACTTATGTTCAGAAACTCCTATGATAAGACTATGAGTTTTGCTGTGGTAGCTGGAACAGTATGTATGATTTGTACAAATGGCTGTATATCAGGAGATTACCAATATAAGAGAATTCATAAAGGAGTTATCTTAGGTGAAACTAGCACTACTAAAGAAGATATTGTGACCAATATCAATGGAGGTATCTCAGTATTGCAAACAGCATTTGAGAATATTGTAAGACAAATGAATGAATTGAAGCATTTTGAGGTTAGTCCTCAAGACACTTACAACATTCTTGGTGAACTGTTCTTTGAGAAACAAGTACTTACCATAACTCAAATGTCAATAATTAAGAGAGAATTAAGTTTCAGCAAGAACTTCAAACATTTGTTTGATAAGGATTTTACTGCTTTTGATTTATATAATAATATTACTGAAGCATTAAAGACTTCTCATCCTACAGAGTATATTGGTGACCACATCAATACTCATAATTTGTTTAAGGAATTATTTAAATTAAACTAATAAAATCTATGTCAGTAATCACATATATAAAACAAGTAACATCTTGGAATCGTGTATTAAATGCTGCTAGAAGAACTATCGGTAAGGCTCCTATTGACAAGGAGCCTTCTGATTCTTGGAAAGCAAAGATGTTATTAGCAGAACATAGTCCAATAAGACTGCTTGAATATGATTGGGTTTGGAACAACATTCAACAATGGATTACAACTCACTTAGTTAGACACCATGAAGGATGTGAAAAATTTGTTCATTCACAAAGACAAGACCGTAGAGAACTTGGTTGTAGCAGAGATGAACTTCCACAAGGTTCCTTAAATGATATGGGCATGTCAGCTAACGCTCAGGCTCTGATAAATATATCAAGAAAGAGATTATGTTCTTGTGCATCAAAGGAAACTAGAGAAGCTTGGAAACAAGTTGTGGAAAAAATCAGAGAAATTGACCCTGTATTGGCAGATAAACTTGTACCAGAATGTTTGTATAGGGGTTTTTGCCCAGAGTTTATGCATTCTTGTGGATATGCTAATACTGAGAAATTTCAAGAAGATTTAAAGAAGTATCGTAATACTGACTATGAAAAGAAATAATGAAATATTCATCGAAATATGACTGAAAAACAATTAAAGGAGAAAGACAGGCTTGAGAAGCAGCTTGATAAACTTGTAGAACAAGAAACTAAGTTACGTGAAAAATTACATACCTTAAGTTTTCCAGAAAGTATTGAACATGTAGAAAGACAATTTAAAAGTGACTATGTTAATGAATATACTATAATTATAGAAAAAGGAAATAAATTTGATATAAAAACAAGAGCTAACCCTAATTTGTTAAAGCATGAGGTAGTGTTTGTTTTGCCAAATGAATATTCTACAAAACTTATGGATTTGCTTAAATTAGCAGCAGATAATGAAATATCCAAGTAAATATGAATAATTTAAAATCTTAATAAAAATGAAAGTAATTAAAAACGAAATAATCAAAAAAGAATATACTTATCAATATGAATCCTTTGACGGTAAATTATGGGATACCAAAGAGGAATGTGAAAAGTATGAAAGGAGTGCTGAAGGAGTGCTTAAACTCAAATTCCAAGACCTTATTGTAGCAAAAGCAGACGCTTGGAAATTAATGAGGGGATATGAAGACAATAATGTGATAGGCCTTAAACTAACCAAAGAAGAAGATAAAGACACTGTGCTTCAACTGTATTTTCTTATTTATCCTTACTATCTGAGGGATGATGCTAATGATTCTCAAAAAGAATGTGCTAGGATGTATAAATCTTATGTAGATGAAGCATTTGAAAAAGGGGACCTTCTTCTTATGGGAATTAATTGTGAAGGAAATTACTATTTCATTGGCCCAAGAAATAAGTTTGTTGAGAACTTAAAGAACTTTGGAAAGCCTGTTAAATCTGAAAAGAAGTAATTATGATAAAACATAAATGGATAGTGGAGCTGAGAAATAAACTCAGCTCCCTTGCTATGGAATGTGATAGTTATGCTGCAATTGAAGATTGCCAATTAACACCAAAAGAAAGAGAAACTATTCAATATAAAATAAGTGAAGTAATTACCTATATTGATAATCAATTAAAGTTATAATGGAAACTCAATGTAAATCTTGCGGGTCTGTTAAATTTGAATATAAAGAAGGTAAGAAAGTATGTGCTTATTGTGGTAGAGAAGTCTATAATAATAACTTAGAAATAGTTGCTATAGAAGACTATTTGGCACAACTAAAAAACCAAATGGATTTAAATAGGCGATTACTACAATTTCATACAATAATAGACCCTACTAGAACTATATCGTTTTTACCACCAAATTTTTAAATTATGGAATTACAAAGATTAACAAGTCTTAAAGACATTAAAATAGGAGATTGTTTTACAATAATTACTCCTGACTTTGAGGATGTAGTTATTCAATTTGTTGGAAGAAATCCAATGATAAATAACGAAGAACATAAAAGTAATAGCGGTTATTTTGCTACTGTTTATGGTCCTAAGAAATGCTTTATTTTAGAAGAGGATGACCTTAAAAGCAAAGACACTGAATATTATATCGGATATAATGAAAAGTTTGCTTTAGAGAGAAGAATTGAAAATATTCAGAATAATCTTTTGGCTCCTCTTAAAGAAAGATTATTGGAATTAGAAGACCGCGAATTTAATAGTGCTAACTAATATGAAGTACCAATTTAAAGCACAGGATTTAAAAACTAGAGAATGGGTTACTGGAGATTTGGCTTATGCAGAATCAAGGTCTTGGAAAAGGGATGGACGCATAGTAATAACTATTAAACCTATGATAGTTGTACACAATATTCATGGTGGAATGTTATATATAACAAGTAGGCACTTTATAGATGAAAATACTTTAGTATTAGTTCTTAATTAATATGGCACAGAAAATCAAATTTAATGAAAGCAAGCCTGATTGGAAACTTGAATTAGTTTTAGATGATGGTCTTATAGTTAATGCTGATGGCTATGAATCTTCATATTTCATTGATGAATTACCTGAAGGAAAACATGATTATTATGCTAGACATTCAGATGAAGATTGGACTGAAATATGTGGAATAAAGAAAAACAAGGGACTTACAGTAAACTTTTGGGGAACAATAGTTACTGACGAAGAACTTGATTTTGAAGAAGAGAATGAATTATATATAGTAAAATGTTATTATATTGAAAATGGAATATAACTATTTGTGGCTATTAAATTACAATACAGCAGAATGTATTGCAATCAAATTAACTAAGGAAGATAAAGAGTTAATGAACAATTATGATAACTTTGAAACATTTATGGCAGATTGTTTGGAAGAGAAATATAACTTTAATCTAAATGATTGTCAATGGATGGTTTCAGAGAATTATGAATTTACTAAATTTGGATTTTAATATGAGAGAAAGTGGATATTATCCTCCAGGTGCGGAGTTTGACCAAAACGCTCCGTACAACCAAGTAGAAAATCCTGAAGAGGAATTTAATGTTACTATAGTGGAAACATTAAGCAAAGATGTAACTATATTTACCACTAATTACAACCTTGAAGTAGATTGTGATGAAGATGGTTGTTACAGACAATGTGATACATCTGACACTCCTTGGAAGGAGGAATATAAGAAACAAGGATGTACTGCAATTGAAACTATTATTGCAGCAAAGACTTATTTAGAGGAAGTAAGGTTACAACAATTAAAAGATATTAATCGTTGTAGACCTTTAACAGAATCAGAAGAAAAGGAATTAAGAGTTGTAAAAGACCTTATAGAACAATGTAGTGATTGGAAACAAGAGGAAATTGAATTTTGTCCAGAATAAAATTTAATATTATGATTAGTTTAAAAGAATGGAATTCATTTACTCCTAAAACAAGGAGAGACATACTTGAGACATTAGTAGACCATACTGAATTAATGTTTGGAGACTGTTTAGAAATTATAGATAAGGAATATCATCATAATTTTAATTTTGATAAAATTGGTATGGCACTCAAACAAATACTTGAATGTTGTTATAAACAGCCAAATAATACTATTAAAGTATGTGCTACAATCGTTCCTACTTATGCTTTAAAAACAAGTATACATATACCTGTTGTAAAAAAGCAAGAAACACCTAAAATGAAAAAATATGTTTGTTGCTATGAAGAAGAAATATATGATGATAATGGCAATGTGTGTGACCATGATACTTTTAAAGAGTGGTGTGAAGCCTATAGCTTAGAAGAAGCAAGAAGGCATTTTGAAGAAGAGAATCCTGCAAATAAGATAATAGATATTTGGGAGGAATAATAATGGAAGAAGAAACAAAATATTGCGAATATTGTGGTAGAGAAATAGAAGATACCAATGATACTGGTAGCTTGTGTTATAGATGCTATATGAATGAATATTATCCTGATGAACAGGATTTGTGATTAAGTAATAAGGGGAGGTGCCAATGGTGCTTCCCCTTATTTTTTTACTCAACTTGTAATTACTTATTTAAAATTTAATTACAAAGTTATAATAATACAAAAATAAATACTATTTTTGCAGCAATATTAAAAATAGGATAATATGAGTAAAACATGTGTTGCTCCATTGGAGCTAGACAGATTAATAGCAGCCAAACTAAAAACACTTGGCTATGAAGTAGATGATATAACTGTTGCACAATGGAGAGGTGGTTATAATGAGAGTCTTTCTGAAAAAAACAAGAGTAAATTTATAGATCCCACCAACAAGGATAAATATATTGTAAAAAAGATAGACCCTGTAACAGGCTTGGAAGAAGAAGAAGTGTCCAATGATGTTATTCAAGCTCTTTCGGATTATAATAATAAATTAAAAGCAGAAGAAGCCCAAAGACGAATGACTTCTGCTACAATAGATGCTAATAATATACTTAAATTACGAGAAAGTTATAAAGGACAAGACTCTGCTACTATAATAAGAAATAGAACTTCTTATATTAGAATGACACTTGAATAGGTTATTGATAATGTAAGAGAAGTCTATAAAAAAGCAGGTTATGATTTTACGCGTGAAGAAATATTATAGGGAGTTCGTGCTAAAAATGGTCAATTGTTTCAAAGAACTGGATTTTCTGAATTAATGAAACAATGCTATGTTGAAATTAGTACGAGAGTACATAAGGATAAAATATTGCATTATGATGAGTTTGTTGGAGATACACATGTTTCTAAAGAATTATAGAAAGTATTATAGTTAGACCATTGGGCAGCTTTTGTTTCATTAGTAAGAGAAGGCTTAAAGAAAGATTATCCAGATGTAAATTTGTCTAGAGTAGGAGAACTTACAGAAGATGATGATTGGGCTGAATATGATAGTGAAATAAACATTGAAGAAATGCCAAGAGATGGCATAACAAAAAAGAGTGAGACTTCTGACTTTTTTAAGACTGCTTCTAAAAAAACAAAAGCAATATTAAGATGGCTGAATGTATCACATAAAAATCCTGATTTATATAGTGACCCTAGAAGCTAGTAGGATTTTTGGGTTGTAGGAGGTAATTTATCTAATGATAATAATAGTATTGATAGATTTTTAGCAATAGCTAAAGCTACCCTCTCTAATGCATAGGTTAGTCCTTAGATTGCTCTTTCGTCAGTTTCACAATTTTCTCAGGTTGCAATAGATGATTTAAAAGAAGCAACTATTTTTGAAGACGAGCAAAAGACACATAGTTATCTTAGTAATGGTATATTTATGCGTCTTAGAAATAAAGAAGACATGTTTAATAGACTTCGCAAGTATTGTTTAAAATATGTGGAAGGATGTATTGAAGTAAGGGACTTATATAGAAGTGGAAAATACAAATAGGCAGAAGACCTTAAAGAATCAATTAAAATGTATGACCCTACAATATTTATGCTATATTAGAAACTACTTGAGCTTGAAAGTACTGCCCCAGATTGTGTTACTGCTTTTGTTAATGATTTTAAAAAAAGTACAAATCGTTATGTAAAAACATCCTTACCAAATGCAATAAAAGGCTTTGTAGGAAAATTGATAACTTTAAATGAAAGAACTAAAGACAATAATTCGGCTTATGCCTTAAATGCAATGATGGGAAGATATGCTGACGATAATACTATATATGACGAAAATGGTAATATAAACCAGAGGTTTATTGGTGGATTCAAGTTAGGTTTTTTAAGAGTATTTGGTGGAGAAGACCCTGATATAGACAATTATAGACAGAGAGACTAGGTAAATGCTGTAGCAAAAATACTTAAAGCTTTTGGCTTCCAGCTTGGAAAAACTAAGAATAGTTATACATTTCTTAATACAATGGCACAAAGCAGTCTAGTTGATTTTAGGCGTGTTGTAAATGAACTTAAGGATTTGGCTAGTTATGGTTTTAAAGGTATAGATTTAAATAAAGTCAAGACTTTTGAAGATATTTTAAATGCAAAAAACGGTGCTGATGAGAGTACTATAAAGGAAGCCTTAGATAAAATCCAAAAGATTTTGGATAAATACATGGCAACAGAAGGCACTGTTTTACCTGCTGCCAAAGTAAGAGATTCACAAGGTAAGAACCAATAGTACTCTACCTAGATATAGCCTTCATATCTTTCTGAAATGTACTCTACGATACAGCAATTTATTGAAGATGATGCTGATGGAGATGCAACAGCTAAAGACAGATTTAAACACTTTCTTGTACAAGAGTATCTCTGCTCCAGATTTTTCTACTATGACCCAAATTATATTAAAGATGGTAAAATAAATCCCGTTATAAGTGATTTAGTTAAATAGGGAAAGTATCAATATAATAGGGAATATATTCTAAATAGAACGCTTAGAGATTGGTGGGATGCTTGTAATTCCTCATTACCATTATCTGCAACTCTTGGTACACAACAAGATAATGTATTTAGGGAATTATTGATAGGAGATAATGCTTTTGAAAATGCCTTTACAAAAGAACAAGCTCTTTCTATGATTACTCATTTTGGAAACAATAATGATTTTGTTTTTAAAAAGGAATTTATAAGTGAATAGTAGTTCCTATATAGACTTAATTCTAAAGGAGAAAACAGATTGTATGCAAAGAAATAGTATATAATAGAAGGAACAAACTATCAAATGATACCTGCAAGTAGAAAAACAGGTTTAATGGAGATTACTACCAATCTTGATAATATTAGCCCAATAGAGATACAAGGCGGAGAAATGGAAGAAAACTTCAAGAAATCCTTGGAGTTAGGATATATGTATAAAGGTAGTAAAAATACAAGCTTTAAACCTAATACTTATTATTCTTATAATGGAAAAACCTATCTCTTTATTACTGGTTGGTTATAGGTGCCAAGAACTAAATATCAAGCTCCAGTGTTTATTCAGGGAGATAGTAATATAAGTAAATATACTATTGAAACTGCTTATTCCAAAGAAGAAATATTAGATGAGCTGATGAATGTTGCTCTATAGGAAATACAGAGAGATAAAAATATAGAAGCTTTAATGCAGCTCAATGATGAAGACCTTAAACCCTATGTAGATACTGGTATAATTCCTAAAACTTATCTAGATACCTATAGAAAAGATGAGTTAAGAGACAGGTGGTTTATATTACCTATGTTAAATGGAGTTATAGACAAGGAAGCTTCTCCATCAGAAAAAGAGGAAGCTATAAGACAGGCTTTAGAAAAAGGATTTTAGGAATATAAGGAAAACCTAAGAAAATCAGGTATTCTTAGTAGTAATGATAAAGGAATATTTGAATATCTTGAAGATTTTATTAAGAAGGCTCCTAAGGAAATGTCCAAAGAAGAAGCTTTGGATAAATTCTTGGAATTACAATACTATAATCATGTGTTTCATATGATAGAACAATTGTAGTTACTAACCTTTGACCCTGCAATGTATGCTAATACTACTGATTTACAAAAGAGATTCAAAGAAGTCCATGCTTCAGGAAGTAAACTGGATTTACAGGCTGTTTGGAATGGAGAAAATGGTGTAAGAGAAAAAGTCTTTGTAAATGGAGAAAATACAACTCAAAGCTGTTTATATTTTAAGGATATTTCAAAAAACAGTGAATAGACTAATCCAGACCTTATGTTTGCTATGGCTTATCAATATTGTGTTGACAAAGAAAACTTTGATGAAGAGGAAGTAAGAAAGCACATAGCCAGACATGCTAAATATAGTAAAGAAAGTGAAGAATATAAAGAAAGTGAAGAATACCTTAAAAAGCTCATGGGTAGGAACTATTCAAAGTATGAAAAATATAGAAAGAATACCCTTACTGATGGTCAAGGTTATAGAATGCTTGATTCTTACAGAGCTATAAAAATAGGATTGTCATAGTGGAGCAAGACTGATGAAAAAGCATACAGATATATATAGTATCTTCAAGCACAAGGTTATACTTGTCTTGAAGACATTATTGAAAAAGAACCTAAAGCATTAGACACATTGGTCTAGTATATGACAAGATTCCAACCTTTAAAACCTTTTACATTTACTCACGAAAGAATATTCCTTACTACTGATTACAATAACCCCTCTATGGCTAATTCTGCACACATGGCTGTTCAACATAAATATGCTGAAGTAGTGCTTATTCCTTGCTTACTGCCAAGAAACAGTGAGCTTAGAAATATGGCACTTATGTGTAAGGAATTAAAAGTTGACATGATTTGTAGTGACAAGTGTGTTAAAGTAGGAGGTTCTAATATTATAAACCTTAATGATGAGGTTCTTAGTGATGAAGAGCTTCAGCAAGGTAAAGAACCTAAAAGAGGAGTGTTAGATACTTTTATGAAAAGACCTGATGAATGGAGAGCTATTAGTGGAAAAATGCAAAATTTAGTGCATAAGCTTTTATTAAGAGACTTTAGAATTCAGAACAACATTACTGAGCATAATGAAGAATCGTTGTTTGGTACACAAGTCAGAAAATTAGCATTAGGAGGTATAAAAATATACGATGAATATGGTTAGTATTCAAGTAAAGACTATTCTGGCTATGTAGATGGGAAACCAATGGTAACTGGTTATGGTAGCGGAATTAACCTTGGTTATACTACTGTAGAAAGGCTTAGAGGAAAAGAGCTTATGGAGTTATATAATGGTCTTGTGATGGCAAATATGCTTGATGCAATGGCTGTTGTTAAAAAGACTCTTGGAAAGATAGACAAAACCAGTGAGATGCTTATTAGTAATGCACTCCATAATGATAGAAGTGCTATGGATGCTCTTAATTTCTATATGCTTACAAAAGATGATGCTGCCATAAATCAATTTGTTGTTCCTTTGTTTGACCAAATACTTGAGCATGACACTACAGCACTTTTGTTAAGTACTTTCAAAAAGAAAGTAAATAAGCAAAAAATAAATGGGGGTAGTGCTGTACAAGCTTCAGCATTATTTACACATAAACAAGATAGTTCTGATTTACAATTTGTTACTTCTAAAGATAAGAAAAACATTCTTTATGCAGAAACAGAAGTGCCTTGGAATTTTATTTTTGTAAATAGAAAGAAAAATAGGAACCAATCTGACTTTTTAGACTTCAGAAAATATTGTAATGATGATGGTACCCTTAAATTATCTGATGATGGCAGACCTGAGGTATATACAGAAAACGAGTTGTTCCAATCATATAAGAACGAATAGGGAAAGTGGTGTATTCCACTTATTGAACAAGACTACCCAGGAATACTTGACATTCTTGCATACAGAATTCCTACTGAAAGAGACTATTCAATGATGAGACTTAGGATTGTGAGATTCTCACAGCCTGTTGAAGGAGGTATAATTAAAGTGCCTGTTGAAGGTACAACAAGGTCTGGCTTTGACTTCGATATTGATAAACTTTATATGATGAAATATCAATATATGGTTGAAGAAGGGAAATTTTCAAAACAAGAAAGAAATGACATTTGGGATGCATTCTTCTCAACTGAAAGAGGTAAAACAATAAAAGAAGCCATAGATGATTATAGAAGGAGTGGCAAGAAGAATGAAGAAAAAATTAAATATACACAAGACCATCAAAAAGGATTAATTTCTGATAAAGAGTATAAAGAGCTTGTTGAAAAACTTGAAAAAGAAGAGGTATCGTTTGAAGACGCTTGGAATGCAGTAACTGAAAAATTACATATAAATTTATCTATAAAAGATGCTTTTGAAGAAGGCAGAAGAAAAGTAGGTTATGAGGTAAGAGAAGAAATAACAAGCAAATATGATGTAAGCAAGTCTCCTTTGGAAAACAGTGTTGCTGCAAGAAACAACATGCTTGTAAGTATAATCATGGCAAGACAGGAAGACCCAGATACTTTTGATATGAGACAAACTCCTGGTGGATTTGTTAATCTATCAAGGTCTGCAAGCTTTATGAGAGTCTTGAAAAGTGGTGATAAAGAAGTAAAGGAAGCACTTGAAGGAAAAGGAGAGAAAACACTTGACCAGTTAATTAAAGAAAATGAAAGACCAGAGTATGATTATTCAGACCCTTGGACTATGATAATCTATAACCAATAGAACCAAATTGCATTGAAACTTGTTGGTATCTTTGCAAACCAAAATTCAAATGTTAGGTTGTGTTCTCTTATGAAAAGGCTTGAACTTGTTAGGCCTATAGCTTTTTGTGGAAAATCTCTTAGTGATTTGTTGCATTATGATGGCAAGGATGGTGTAGACCCAGAACTTACAATTGCAGAGCTTCTTGCTGCTTCTGTTGATGCTGTTAAAGACCCTATATTAAATGACCTTAATATTAATACATTAACAGCAAACACAGCTTGTTTGTTAGGTAGAATAGGTTATAGCACAGATGAAATAGCACTATTGTTTAATTAGCCGATAATCAGGGAAGTATGTGACTATATGTTTGATAATAACATTACCGACATTTCCCAAGGAATGTATGCTTTTTGGAAGCGTTTGAAGAATAGTAATAAGAACATGCTTGGTAATTATGACTCAGTGTATGATTTTCAATTTAAACAAAATGAATATGGAATATCAGAAGAAGCCCAATTAGTGATGACTAGAGATAATCTAGTAAATAATATAATAAGGGGAGCCTCTTCAGTAGAAGGTAAAGCATCTGATTGGAGAAAAGATGAACAATTTATTGTAGAATAGTTTGGTATATTACACGAGTTTGTAAGAATGAGTAGAGCAGCTAATAGCCTTAACTCTTTAGTTGCAAGTTCAAAATTCACTTCTTCAAATGGTGTTGGCTCTACAATTGGTGATTTATATGAACAGTAGATGAGAACTGAAAGATTTAATAATGATTTCCAGATTGATGATAATGGTGAATTATCTAATGGTACATTTATAGTAGAGACTTTACCAGATTCTAAAAAAGCTATTATTGATACTTCTAGAGAATTATCATAGATAGATATTACTACAAAAGAAGGAAAAGAACAATATTTCAACGAAATAGTTTCTACTCCGTTTGCTTATGAACAATGTATGTATGATATGAATAGACAGTTGTTAAATTAGCTAAATAGTAGTTATTATCCTTATGACACAGAAACTTATAGTGGAGTACGATTAGCTTTATAGAGTTTTTCAAAATATGGTTAGGTAAATGCAAGAGTTGTCAATGCTGCTCTTTGTGACCTATAGTCTTATATATTAGCATAGCAAGAAGGCTCTGTATTTGATGAAAATGCTACTGTTGATGAAGAGATTATTTCTGGATGTATGCCTTATTTAACAAATACAGAAAAAGAAGATTGGGGATTATATTCAGACGATAGAAATTTATATCCAACCAATAGAGAATTTTTCTTAAAGTATTTTCCAAAAGTATTAAGTAGAATAATCAACCAATTAGACCATCTTAACTCAAACTCCCTTGTTGGAGGTATTCCTGATAATCCTTTCTTATTGAAAGACCAAAGTGGTATTGTAGTAAATGATTTTATATTTGATGATAGCTTTGGAGAATAGAGAAACTTGGTGTCAGACTTTTTCAATTTCTACGAAGCAGATAATGAAGATTATAAGTTATAGTTTAATTTAAGCTTAGGTAAAGTAAACTTTAGAGGTAATTCTTCTAATTTGCTTGATTCTGTAATTGAATGTTGTGCGCCTTGGTTAAAGAGGGCTTTATTCTTATATAACTTTTATAAAGATGGTTATGAATTTGGAGTAAATTCATACATAAATAGAATTACTTTGTCTATGCTGAATGAAGTTAATATAGAAATAACAGAAAATGAGGAAACCAAAAAGCTTGGCTATTCTGAATTTCTTAGAAGGCTATTGTCTAAAAACAATGGTGTTGGAGAAATCAATGTTATAGACTTTATTATGCAAGAAATTCTTAATCACCCAGACTTTGATGCATTTACATATACTCCAAAAGCAGAACTTCTTGACGACTATAGAGAGTTAGCAATACTTGATGGCTAGTGGGTTGATGAGTTTGAAATTTCTATAGCAAAATAGAATAATGTTCAACCTTATAGTGAATTACTAACAAGTAGGGTTGTAGACTATGACACTGTTAAATTTAACTGTGTAATACCGTGTATAAATATTGATGGATGCCTTTATATAGTGCAGAAAAGAGAAGATGGAGGAAATCCAACAGAACCTGATGCACAAGGTAAAATAAGATATAAACTAGTTGGTTAGTTAGGAAAAACAGCAAAGACACAAAGGTGGATTAAAAGTGGGGCTGTTTGGGAATTAGAAGGTCCGACTGAAGACCAAAAAAGAGGAATGTAGCCTGATGATGATACACAAATGGATTTTATATATAGTGATGACTATGTTCAAAATGTTAATGCTTTAGAGAATGTGGTTCAATAGAAAGGCTATACTGTTTCAGAAGATAATATAGAAGCTATTGTATAGGAACTTGCACAAGATTATGAAGCAAAAGGTGGAAATGTGGTAAGCCTTGTTTATGAAGACGGAGAAATTAAAGTAAGAAATGTTTGTAAAAGCTAAAATTAAATAAATATGGAAAGTTGTGTGTTTATACCAAACTGCAAAAACAAAGATGGCAATCTTGTACCTAGTTAGTTTTTTCAAGATTTGTTGAAATATACTGACAATGATAGAAGCGTTGCATTAAAATTCTATAGTATAGGAACAGATGCTAGATTTATAAATGCTGTTGGTAAAAAAGCAGATTATGATGAAAATGGGCAAATTAAACTTGCTTCATTTTTAAAACACTCTAAGTTAAATATTGAACAAGAAAAGCTTGTCAAATAGCTTAATAAAGATTTAGGTGCAGGTAATTATAGTTACCAAGAAGCTATGTCAAGAGTATCTTCGTTTAATACCCAGAATCAATTTAATAATGATTATATGGCCACATTGTCAAGAAACAATGATGGTTCTTATAACATTAAGGTTGTAGAAAAGACAGAAGAAGAAAAAGAAAACTTTAAGCGTACTGTTAAAAATGCTACACTACAAGACAAACTGAAAGCAATACTTCTTTCACACGGAGTAGAAGTAGGATTTTTAGAAGATGGTGATACAGAAAATGGAAGATATAGTACATTAAATGCAGAAAAGAATGCAAACGGTCTTTATAATCTTATCAGAATTAAAGATGGCTATAATGGAGATAAAGCACTTGCAGAAGAAACAGGACATTTTATTGTTGGAGCAATGGGTCAAGACCCACTAGTTCAAAGGCTTGTAGAAAATATGACTGAAGAAGTCCAAAAAGAAGTCTTTGGAGAAGAATATGAAACTAGGGATATGGGTACTTCACCACAAAGGGAATGTGCTGGAGTCCTTGTAGGAAGAGCTTTAGAAAGAAATTATAATCTTGGTAATTTTGGCAGTTTAATAAATAGAATTATTACAAAAGCAAAGAGTATTTTTTACTCTATTACTGGTAATGAGGTTAAAAAAGCAATAGCTGATTCATAGTTAATTGCAGACTAGTTTGCAAGAGATTTCTTAAATGGTAATTTTAAAGGCACTGTAGAGAATGCATTGAGTGAACAAGAAGAATTATTCAGAAAATTCATTTTCTCAAAACCAAAGGAAAAAGTAATTGACGCATCAGAATAGAGAATAAATAATATCTTTAAGACAATAGATGAAGTTATTGAAGATTTGGATATGTATGAAGATAAAAAAGATTCTAAGAAACTTAAAGATATGCTATCTGATTTAAAGCCAGGAATAGCCAATGCACGCAAAGCTCAAGGAATGTTGGAACAGCAATTAACAATAAGAGCTTTAGCTACTGTATTAGAAGAATTTAAGGAGATATTAGGTGGAAAAGACAATTTGTTTAAGACTCTTAGAGATTTAAAGATATCAGAAGACTTTTCAAACTTGGATGCAGTTGGAAAAAAACTTGGAGAGATAGATTCTATCGTTGAGGGAGCAAAAGAAATAATAAGTAACATTAAAGAACTTATAAAAACAAATCCTCAATATGAAGAAGGATTTAAAATGGTTCATATTACAAGAGCCAATAAATCTGTGCCTGTAAATGCTGTAAAACTACTTTCTGATTTAGAGGAGTTTTTAATAAGAGATACTGACGACTATACTTCTTTACAGACTATCTTACGAGAAGCACAAAATAAGTATATGAATGCCTTAAGTTCACAAACAGTAGGTTCACAAAAGCTTTACTATGCTTAGGGAGCAGCTTTTAGACAAATGATGGATAAAAGAAATAGGGAGAAAAAGAAAGAAAGAGAAAGAATACTTAAGGAAATAGATAAGGAAGAAGTATTGAAAAAAAGAGAAGAAGAAGGTACAAATGCTTTTTTCCAACACAGTGCTAAATTAGGAGAATTAAGAGAAAAAGCAGATTAGTTAGAAAGAGAAATCAATAGTCAAATAAGTGCAGAAGAAGTTAAAAACGAATATGTTTGGAATATATTACCAAGAGACTTGACAAGGTTTGAATACTATACAAGAACATCTATGAATTATGATATTACTGCTTAGATGATTAGTAGAGAAATAGAAAGACAAACCTATCAATCAAGGTTAAATGCTACAAAAACAGATATTAGAATAAAGCATTTAAAAGAGGAGATGAAATCTTTTGATGTTTATATGGATGAGTTTGGTAATATTCTTACTGAAAAAGAGTTCCTTGAAGCAGAAAAAGCTGGTAGAAAGGTAAGGCATAAGAGAGGTCTAGATGATGAAGACTTATATGAGAAAGTGTATTATAATGCAAAAAAAGAAGTAATATCAAAATAGGAATATGATTTGCTTCCAGATAAAGAAAGAAGTTATAGATGCACTAATTATATAATTTCAAAATATAGAAGATATGAATTAGAGAAGGGATATGAAGAATTTAAACAGAGAAAGCTTGCTGAATTTAGAGAAGAACTAAGTACTAGACTATACCATTATTCATTTTAGGATGAAGATGGAAATGAAGTATTTCCTACTGACGAAAATGGAAAAGAAGTTAAAATAAGAAGCTTAAAGGATTATAGAATTTGGTATGACAAATGCAAATCCGAAGGTCTTCCTTATATGCCTGTGAAAAAAGCTAGTTCTTTTACACCCAGTGTTTTAAGAAGTCTTTACCAAAGAAAGGTACAAAAGCTTTGGTTAGAATGGAGAAAAGGCTATGTTGAAAATGGTGAATATGTAGAAGGAAACTATACTTATAATCAAGACTCAAAGAAATGGGAAATAAAAGACAAGTATCTTAATAGTCATTTTGCTGATATGGCTAATAAGATAAATGGATTCAGAGTATGGTATGATACTCTTATAAGCCTTAAGGAAAGTCTTGATGCTAAACTTGATGATGGTGCTACAGAATTGTATAGAGCACCCTAGTTTAGGGAACAAAGACTTTTACAAAGAGCCAAAAAAGGAGCACCAATATTCTTTAAAAGAAGGTTAGCAAGATTATTTGATGAAGGTACTGATAGGGATATAGAGGAACAATCTGAAAACATAACACTTAATGCTATTATGTAGGAATATATTCCTTAGGATAGTGGTGATGATAATACTGGAGGTATTGGAGACAACTATGTTTTTGACACTGATATACATGCACACAAGAGAATAAGAGCCTATGGCATAAGAAAGATAGATAATCTTGATGAAATGTCTACTGACTTCTTTACAAATCTGGTTATGTATAGTAGAATGTGTAATAACTATGGTACATTAAATAATGTTAAAAATAGTCTATATGCATCTCTTAATATTCTTAAACAAAGAAAAGTTGCAGGAAAAGAAGATGGTGGTTAGTCAAGGTCCTATAAAAGAATTGAAAAAACATTAGACAATCGTATATTCCAAAAATCAGACTTTGAAGACCAATCTGCTTTTGTTAAAAAGCTCAAAGAGATAGTTTAGAAAGGTCTTGACTTCGGTACTGTATGGGCTGCAAGAATGTATTTAGGAGGTAATATACATGGTGGTATGGTAAACTGGGAAACTGGTTTCCATGAAATCCTAAGAGAGGCTATGGCTGCACAATATTGGGATTTAAAGGATTTAGGAAAAGCAGAATTGATTTATCTTGGATTTTATAAAGGAAGAGAAAATAAGATAGCAAGTGCAGAAAAAGAAATAGACCCAGCTATAAAGATTTTCTGGGATAGTGCATTCTCAAGAAAAGCAGCTGTCATTGAAAGACTTGGCATTGTAAATGCTCTTAACGCCCAAACAGAAAGAGCAGAGAGAACTAATATGGGAAAAGTTGGAAAATTCCTTGATGATGCTCTTTTCTTCCCTTATTCTGTTGGAGAAAAATGGATGCAGACTATTCCTTATATTATGATGGCTAGAAACTACAAAATGTATATCCCAGATGACCTTAATCCTAATATAGAGTCTTGGGAAGAAGAAAGAATAGAAAAGAAGAAAAAATTTGATAAAAGACAAGAAAAACTAAGAAAAGAAGGAAAGTAGACCGAAGAGTGGATTCCAGAAGAGGAAATATCATTATTTGATGCTTATGAAAGGTCTGTAGGCTATTATCAATGGCATAAGAAAGGAAATACTCTAAGAAAGAGGTATATTACCAAGGAAGAATACCAAACAATCCTTTAGCAATATGCTTAGAAATGTAGGGATGAAAATCCTGACAAGACTGATGAAGAATTAGCTTAGCTTCTTCCTAATTATGTAAACAAAAAAGAAGATGGGAATATTGGTTATGATAAGGAAAAAATTGTTGATTTTGAGAAAAACACTTATATAAAATCAAAGGAAGCTTTAAAAATCTATAAGACTGCTGGTGAAATTATTGAAGCAATAAATGAAGCACTTAAAAGTAATAAGAGCAGATTAGCTCTTACTGAAGAACAAGAAGACTTATTGAAGAAGCATAACATAAATATAGATAGAGAAGACAAAACAACTTGGACTATTGATAAACTTAAAACTCTTCGTAGTAAACAATTCTTTAATGAAAGAGATGAAGCTGACTTTATTGTGCAGACAAGACATATTTGTTCTAATCTTCACGGTATTTACAATAAATCAGATAGAAGTGTTCTTTAGCAAGACTTCCTCACAAAGTCAATAATGGCTATGCGTGGTTATGCATTGGGTATGTTTAATGCAAGATTTGGTGCTGGCTTTACAAACTCTATTACAGGAGAATATGAAGAAGGTTATTGGATAACTTTTGCAAGAGTGTTAAACGATGTAAGACATGATATAAAAGGCAGTGCAAGAATGTTATTCCTTAATTTCATAGGAGGTAAGAGAACTGCTGAATACATGGAAAGTCTTGGATATTCAAAAACATAGATTACAAATATGAGAAGATGTAAAGCATAGTTTATTATAATGTTAGCATAGTATTTGTTGAAATCCTTCTTATTTGGTCCAGAACCTCCAGAGGAAGAAAAAGAAAGAGAAGAAGAAGAAAAAGAATTCAGAAAAAGAACTATTGAATTAGCTAGTAATACTGAAAAAGGTAAAAAAGTTAAGACCTTCCTAAATAGAGACAAAGATGCAGAAAAGCTATTTATGGGAATTCAATACAAAGAACTTCGTAAACAAGCTAAATATGTTCCTACAGACGAGTTATATTCTTTCTATGGAAGTAGTAATGAAAATCAGATACTTTATAAGTTATATAGTATCTATAAACAAAGAGAAGAAGAACAACAAAGACTTGATGATATGACTGAATTTGAATTCTTGGCCTCTAAAATACAAGACCAATGGGAATCAGGAGAGTTGTTTAAAGCTATCTTCTATGCTGACCTTGATAGAACATTTCTTGAATAGGCAGGTTATGCACCATTTACAATAAGACAAACTTTATCTGAAGCTGGCAGAACGGCAGGTATTGTTCCTATAGGTCTTGATGCTTTTATAGATATTATTGATTTAGCAAAACTTACAGCAGGTGCTGGTTACTACAGGCAATTGTATTCTGATGAAGAACTTGACGATATTCTTAAAAATAACAAAGATGTTACAAATCCTGTTGAAGAATTTATGTTTGGCAAACCTAAAGATGTTTTCTATGTAAGAGGAAATAAAGCTTTATTAGTAGAAAGGGGTACCCCAAAATGGCAGAGACAACTTGCTAAGATGACTCCTTACTATAAGTATATGTTCTTCTTATCTGACCCATATAAGGCAGCAGAAAATTATAGATTCTTTAATGCAAAGAACAGATAATAACAAAACAATTAAACAAAAAAATAGGGGCAACTTTTGTTACCCCTATTTTTTATTGTCTTAATTATGGATTTATCTGAGTTAATCAAACAAGTCTGGAGGAGTCTCTAAATCATTTGACTAAAGGTCAGTATCCTTACAACTTTTTGTTTTGTTTTGTGTCTGCAATGCCACAAAATCATCTATCTCTTCATTAGTAGATTGAGATTCTTTTAGATAGTATCTATCAGTAGTATTTAAGCCTATAACAGTTTCACTTTTTATAAGTTTAGGTGTGGTATTAGTTATTGGTCTAGAATTATAAAAAAGCTAACCATCAGGGTCAACACTGTATTCATTATCTTGTGTAGGAGCTGGATAGGTGACAGCAATTGGAATAATATTTACTGATGCAACATCAAGTAATTGAGTACCATCTACCCTCTAAGATGCAAGTCTTGCATACAATGTAAGTTGCCTCTTCCACTTATCTTCTCTCTTCTATATTGCTTCTTTTATTTCATTTACATCATTAACATCCTATACATGGAAGGTTTTCATATCAAAAATATGAAGTTTTCCATATTTATCAATTCCAACCAAGTCCATTGTACCAGCAATATTTCTCTCTTGACCTCCAATTACAAGGTTTCCTGCAATAGTAAATTGTTCTCTTTTTCCATCAGCACCCATTTTTGGAGTAAGGATTGTTATACCGTCTGCAAGAAGTTGGCTTTTCAAAGAGTCTAATTGTTGTGCCAATGCTGAAAGCTCCTATTCAGAAGCATTCTTATATAAATAAGACAATAGAATACCACTTACTGATTTAATTTTACCATTTTCAAACGCAAGGTCACCAGCAAAGAAATCTCTTACAAAAGTATCATAAACATTTCCTATTGTTGTAGAAGGTAAAGTATAAGGACTACCCTCATTAAAATCACTTATTACAGAGGTTACTCTACTATATTCTTTTCTACTCAAATCTTCATAATGTGAACCATCTGATACAAGGGTCGCTCCTTTTCTCAACATTCCAAGTTTCTGTAATGTAGACTCTTGTAGTTTCTAAAGAGCACCTTCAGTTTCTTCCTAAGGTAATATTTCAGTGGTATCTCCCTATTCTTTTACTTGAGGTATTTCTGAACCTTGGAAAGGAGAAGATACAGAGACACCACGAACTTGTACATCAAGAAAGTCTTGATTTATCTCAAGCAAGTCATTCTCTAAATAATCTTCCATTGTTCTAGCTGCCTATTCAGTACCCATTTCAGCTTCTCCATAGTTTATTTGCCAAATGATAAAATCGTTTTGATTATTAGAATAATCTATAGGTCTTTCTTGAGCTGTAGCTTTTCTGATTACATATTGACCGTCTTTCTATTCAGCAAACAAATTAGTCATAAAGTTTTTAATGAATTCATCATCTAAGGTTGATAGATTAAACCTTGCTAGCTCTATAAAACCTTTATAACTTGCCTGTGGGTCCTAAGATTGTAAGATTATAGCTCTTTCGTTTCCATATTCTTTAATTATAAAATTCCATCCCTCTGGCAGATTTATAAAATACCTCATTTGGCTTTTTATAAAATCTAAAGCCTTAGCATCTTTTTGTTTTAGTGTGGTGTTAGTATCAGCATAGATGCCTTGAAGTTCTCCTAATTTGTCACACATCTTTCTTGTTAGAGGATTAAATTCTTTTATTATATTAACACTAAAAAGCCTGCTTTCAACAGCCTCATTTATTACATCAGCAAGGTTTTGATTATGCCTATTTACAGTGCGTGACACTTTTTTTACAAAGAAATATACCCTATTACCAGCTGCTGTTGAATTATAAGCCAACATAGAATGACCATCACCTACAGTTATTTTTGTAACACTTTTAACTATTTTTTTGACAAAATCCTTAAAATTCTTATCGTTAAGGCTTTTACTTCCAGATAATTTAAGCAAAACATCTCTTAAAGCGAATTTATTGACTCTATCTCCAAAACTTCCATTACTGGGCATGTTTACATTCAGTCTTTCAAACAGTGAATATAACTTATTGCCATTCTCATCTAGCACTGGATGAGGATATGTATCTGTTATTCCTTTACCATATTGTTCAAAAGCTGCTTTTCTAATTCTTTGTATAACTCCTATATTTTTTGATGTCTGGGAGTCTCCATAAGGCAAGAAACCAATAACTTGATATTTGTCACCATTAGCATCTTTATATTTACCTTCGTCATCTCTAACACACATCATTATTGGAAGAGTATTCTCGTTTAGCTTCTTTGTCTTATCTGTTTGCCTTCTGTCTATCTAAGTAACTTCTGGAGAAACAATATAGTATATATGTTGTCCATTTAAAGAATGGTCTCTTAAGTAATCTTCTACCCCATTAAGAGTTTGCTGCACCCATTTGTCTATAGAACCAGACGGAGTGCTAACACTTAATGTGGTTATCATATCTATGCTAGATATTGCAGTATCACTTAAAGTTTCTACTTGGTGTCTAATAGACTCAGAAGTTGTAGAATCAGCAATATTTATTAATGATTTTATAGCTTCTATAATAGATTCATCACTTGTTGTGTTCTAGAACTAAAGCAAGTTCATTTCAACACCTAATATATCTTCAACACCTTTTATTGACTCTTCTATAATATCAAGTAATTGTTTTACCTATTCATTATCAAGTGTTTGTAGTTTCTCCCCTTGTTCTTCCTATACAACGACATTTACTCCTTTTTTAACAAAGTCTATTGCTTTACTATAAAACTCTGCAACCAAAATAGTATTTTCCCTACTTTGTGGTATTTCTTCTACAACAGGTTCTCGTTTTTGCCCATTCTAATCTAATGTTGCATTTTCATCAACCTAAGGCTGCTCCTCCTTCATCTGTTTATCTTTCTATACAGTCTAATAAGCATCGCTTGCCTCAGCAAAAGCTCTTTGTAATGAAGATATTGGGTCAGAATAATTATCAAATGATACTCTGTCTTCTTCATTTTGCTGACTATTCCATCTTTCCACATAGGCCCTAAATTCATCAAAGTGGTCTCTTACATCTTTATCTGTAACTTTGTCAGCATCTATCTTCTTTTCATTAGTCATAAACTATTGGAATAAACCTAGAATAGTTCTTTCATTTAAGTCACTATTCATTTTTACTATAAGGTCTTTTTGCAGTACATCTATAAACTCTGATAGCTTTTTTTGGCCTTCCATATATCTTTTAAGGTTTTCATTACCTTCCGTACTATTAGCAAGCCTACTTAATTCCATTTGATAATAAAGGGCTTCAGGTTTGTTTTTTCCAAGTTCAAGTGTTTCATTCAAAGCTTTTACAAAACTATCATAATCTGGAATTTCGTTTATTTTCTTTATTGTATTTCTTGCCATACTACGTAACGCTTCTGTTTTTATTTGCTACACATATCTATTATAGTGATCTGGGTCAGAAGCGGCCTTTGTTATATTTTCAGTAATTTGTCGTATTGCAGAATAAGCCTAAGCAGCTTGCTGTAAATGTTTTTTAAAAGCTTGAGGATTATTAACTTTCAATAGCTTCTTAATTTCAGTTTGCTGCGCTTTTGAATACTCTTTTGCATTGTTTATTAAAAGCCATCTTGACTCTGGGTCTAGCCTCATTATATCCTCAGCAGAAATAACGCCACTCTTTTCATCAATAAGCTTTTCTAGCTACGAATAGTGTATATCGCTTTTAAGCTTATTTAATGCTTTTTGCTATTTTTCAATTACTCTATCCCAAGCTTTTATTTCTTCTTTTATGCTATTTCTGCTCTTTCTACTAGAATGTCCTTTTACACTTTCAAGTTTTTGTTTTGCCTAATCCCTTTTTTGTATATATTTCTGAAGAGTTTCTTCTACTCTTTCAATTCCTCTTTTGCTTGCTGTATGTTTTGCATAATCTTCCCAAAGGTCTTCACTTATTGTAGACTATGTACTGGTTGTACCATGTTTTGTTGAATTTATTACTTCTGTTACTTCATCTAATTGAGCTTTGGCATCATCAATATTCATATATCCCCACACAAGAGCCTTCTTTACATCATCATCTATTAGACCAAAGTTTTTATCTACAAGTTTTGAATATTCAGAAATCTTATCAAATTTAGCCTTTATTGTTTTTGCATTTTCCCTAAGCTATTGTTTTATTTCTTCAACAGATTTATCTTGATTCTCTTCTCTATCCTCCCCTTTTTTCATATGCTCAACATATGAATTTATCAATCTTTCAGACTCTGCTTCCCCTATTTCTTCTCTAGCAGCTTCTCCACTTAAAATATCAAGTTTTGATTTCAATTGGTTATATGCAGAAGTACCTTTTATTTTATTTAAATAATTCCACATTGCAACATATTGACCGTTTGCAGAAGTAGCAAGGTCTAATTGGTCTCTGTCTTCCTATGCAACTTCTCTTGCAAATTCAAGTGCAGCTAAGTCATCTTTTAATTTGTCTGCATTATCAGGATTATTAAAGAAGGTTCTTATTCTATCTGCTTCTTCCTATAAACCCTTTTTCTTTAAGTTTGTATATCTAATATCTCTACCAATACCAGTTTCCCAAGGAGACCATCTTACCATTACATCCCAAATGCTTTCTCTCTTGCCATCTTCTTTATATGTGCGTCCAAGACCCATTATAGGATTGCCTTTATCATCTGTTACTATAGAACCATCGGGATTTCTCATAACAGTTCTATAACCATTAAATTTAGCTGTACCAAGCATTGCTCCAAATCCACCATATGCAGCTGCCACAAAAGCCTGATTTGATAAAGCAGTTTCTCCAGCAGCACTCCAAAATTTCTTGGTTGCACCAGCAGCATTGTCACCAATTTGCATCATTTGGTCTCCATTATACATATTATCTATGTATTTTTCAATATTGTAAAGGCTTTTTGCAGCACTTGCTTCTTCATTTATTGTCTGCCAATATTCCTCAATCATTTCACCAGCTTCAATCTTTGCAACATCCCAGACTTGTCTTCCTGTAGTATATCTTGAAGTAACTTTCATATTACCTGGAGTGCCTTCTGCATTAAATTTTCTAAAAGGACTTCTAGCATCAAGTCTTTCTCTCACTGATGGGGCTTGTATTGCTTTTTCAAGAGTAGTATTTAAAACAAATTGAACACCAAAGTTTCTATAGAAAGTACCCCATGCTGCTTTTGCTGTTTCTGCCTTTATTTCAGATTCATAAGGTTTATACTTTCCATCAAGTGCACTATTAACATTATCTGCAATAGCCTATAAATTTTCTGTTTTACTAAGATAATTTGCAGCCTGCTCTTCTGCCCACTCTTCTTTAGGCTTTAAATATTCATACCTGTCAGTTCCATCTTTCTAAGATATTCTTATATAAACTCCAGTGTTGCTATTATTGGCATAGGGTTGTTGCATATAATAGTCTTTAACTTTTTGGAATTGAGCATCATATTCATTCTTAAATGTTTCTTGAAAATCCTGTTCTTTTAAAGTATTTAGCATCTAGTCACCCTAAGTAATAACATTATTTGCAACTTCAGTAGCTTCTGCTAATGATTCCATCTGTGTAGTAAGTGCAGGAACCATCCAAGTCTCCCAAGTATCTAAAAATCCTTTCTTTGATGCTTTACTTAATCCCTATGCAGCATTATTTGTTTGTGCTATACGCTTTGTTACAGTATTAAGGGCTTTTTTACCAAACATATTTGATATGCGTCTGCCTGCCCAAGAAAAAAGTCTACTTTCTAAAGCTGCTGCATTCGTAAATCCTACCTAACTAAGTACATTAGGAAGCAAGTTTTCATTAACTATCTAATCTACAAATCCTCCGTTGTCCTATTCTGCTTGAGCAGTTATTTGATACCTTCCTATACCAATTTCTTTCCATTCGTTTATTCTATCAGGAATAAATGCGCCATACTAAGATACATCATTTCCATACTGAGTTATGCTATTATTTACTACATTATACCAATAATTCTACCAAGTAGAAAGATTCTCGTCTCTATTTTCTGGATTGAGAGTTTCAATAAGTCCTGCTATTAATCCAACCCCCTAAATCAAAGCTCCAGCAGTTTGATATATATTACCTCCTACAAAGCCCTTCTCCATTTTTTCAAAAAATGAAATTTCATCATCTACAGTATTCTAGATTCTTTCGTTTAAATGTCTTACTGCATATTCTTTTCCATGTAATTGAGAGTCTATAATAAACTACTAGGACATATCATCCCAATCCTAATCAGTAAATAAATTTTGCCATCTGTTTAATTCTGTTGAAGTAGTGTTTTTTTGTGATTGTGAAACTTTATCATTAGGATTTAATTCTAAATTTTGCATTTTTTTTGCATCATCAATAAAAGCATCCTAAAGTTTCTTATGGTAATATCTATAGTAAGGAGAAGTCTATTGTGCAATACCCTAAATCTCTGTTCTTAATTGGTCTTTTGTTTTTTGTGGGTCTTCTGTATTATCAATGTTCTGTCTAATCTGCTTCATAAGTTCAACTTGCTGTGCAGAATAAGCCTTATGCAAAAGTCTATCATATTCATTTTGTAAACTAGATGCTGGAAGATATCCAGTAATGTCACTAAATGATTCTGCATCCCTAGCTGTTTTATAAGTAGATATTGGGCCAAATATAGAATTATATACTCTATATTGCCCAGACTAAGCAAGATATTCCAAATCATCAGGGTCTTCTATATTTATTTCTTTTCTATCTTCTTCTGTTTCTACTTTAAATAATCCTGAATCATCGTTATTTACTCTCGTAACAGCATTAGCTAATTCCTAAACTCTACTATTATAAATCTATACCTATTGGTCAAGAGTATATCCATCCCAAAAAGTCTTATCTTCTTTAGGGAAGAATTTACGCATTTTTGAAGCTACAAAATAATCTTCCCATTGTTCTTTAGGAATTTGATTATCTTGTAAAATCTATGCATTCTCTGATTCCCAGTCAAGATAGTCTTGTCTGGTTAGTCCTTTCATTCCTCTAGGACTATATATTCCTCCTATATTTAAATATTCTTCTTCCATATTTTATCTTATATTAAATATATTTATTTTTTATTTTTTTTTCTTTCTATCGAATCTAAGACTTTTGGATTAACAAGCGATTTAACTCTAATAGTATCAGCACTAGCTTCTTGTCCTTGTGTATACGAACCTCCTCCACTATTTCCATTATAGTTAGGTACAGTTACATTAGGTTTAATTCTCACATAAACTATGCCCCTATCTCTACCTTCTTTTTTATCAATATATACATCGACATCATTAATTGTAATAGTTCTATAATTTGTTGAATTACGAGCGTTATATTCTTGTATTTCGTTGTTTATTGCTGTTAAAGCAGAAACTATCTAAGCGTTTACAGCTTCAGTTCTCTTCTCAGAAGCCCCTTTATCTTTTTCTTTATAATAAAGAAGTTTATTATCCTAACCTAATGGGAATTTAGCTGAAACTTTACCATCTTCTCCAACTGAAAGTTCTGCTTTCTTTGCAGAACTGGGTATGTCCTAGACAAAGTTTTCTTTATCAATATCAACTCTAGGGTTAAGGTTTCTATCAGTATCAAATTTAAAACTATAAACACCAATATTTTTAGAATCAATCAAAGTATTGTCAACTTGTTCTTCCTATTCTTGAACATAATTTATAGGAATACCATTTTGTGTTTTAATGCTTACTGGTTTACCTTCAGTATCCAGCTCAAAATCAATAGCAGCTACAAGCTATCCATTACCATTATAATAGAATTTACGACCTGGATTATTAACTGGGTCAGCTGTAATTCCTTTATTAAATAAAGATTCCATACTTTCAGGCTTAGACTAACTTGAACCACTAGATTGAGGTAAATGCACGTAAGAATATTTCTTTTGGCTTGCTGCACTATACATTCCTGCATTCATTGCAGAAAGAGCAGTATTATAAGCATCATTAGTCCAAAGATTACCTTCTTTTGGTGTACCATCCTAATTAAGAGGATTATATTGTTCAATATTTATTCTTCCCTTAAATTCATCAACAAGTTTATTAAGACGGTCTTTCTTTTCTCCATCAGGTAAAGCACCATTAATATAATCTTGTATATCTCCTAAAGAATACTCTCCTCCAGTAATCTGTCTTAACATACCATAAGCTCTCTTTTCTTCTGGAGTACCATCTTCTGTAAGGTCTGCAAATTGTTTGAAGAAATTAGCAGAAGTAGTATAAATATAATCTGGATTCATAGTATGGTAATTCATATTATATTTACCTAATTCAGTTACTGGCACATTAGTATAATCTACGTCAAACAATAGATTTCCATTCTAATTTGCTCTTCTCTATTCTTGAATTAAAGCTTGTCTCTAATCATAGAGTTTAGCCAAAGCTTCCATTCTACTCTAATTCCTGAAAGCATCCATTGCTTGTTGATTAACTGCCCTTAAGCCTATATTAGGGTCATTCATTCCTTCAGCAATATTTTTTAAAGTATCTTGCTGCTTCTTTACTTCTGCATAAGCTTCCTAATCTAATGGTGTATTTAATGTTTCTAACAAAGCATTAAAGTCCATTCTTTTTTGTAATTCATCTGACTCCTTTTGATAAGCCTCATTATAGTAAGCTAAAGGTTTCCATAACTCATCAAAAGTAGTAGGCCTATATACTGCATTAAATATTCTTGCCATAGTTGTTCAATCTTTATTAACTTAAATATCCAAATAATCCTGGGTAGTTCTTTAAAGCTCCTGGTTTTAATAATCCATTCTATGCTGCCCATCTAATAAAATCATAATTATAATCTTCTCTGCCAATAGCAGCAACATTAGACATAAAGGTTTGGTAATTTGCAGCTCTTGCTGCTTCATTATCTACTCTTTCTTTAGTCATCATATCAGCTAAATATCTGTATTCCTAAGCTCTCTATGCTCTTAATGTTGCATTTTGTTTTTGTGCATCAAGTGACATTTCAGAGTTCTTTGCATTAGTTGTCCTATTAAACTCTGCAACTTTATTTCTTTGCTCCTAATCTTGTTGTCTAGCTGCTATTGCAGTAGCTCCTATTTGATTAAGAGTATTATAATCACCAAGTAATCCTAAAGTATAATTACCTGCAACATTACCATAATTTCTCCTTGCAGCAGCTGTAGCCATCTATTGATTAGAAAGATATTCAGTATCAATAGGAGTATAAGTAAGATAATCACCTATAGGAGTAAAGTTGACACCTCCTATATTATCAATAGCTCTTTGATACATTCTTGCATTAGAATAATCAGGTTGATTAGTTAATCCAAGAATATCACTTAAATACTATCCTGCACTACCAAAAGCTTCTGCAAATCTTAATGGTGCTAATGAAGAATAGGAGGTTTCTTTTGCTTTATCTTTTGATTTTTCTTTTGATTTAGAAGATTCTTCTATAAATGTACCATAACTTACAGGTTCTATATAATCTGGATTTGTTGAAGAATTATATTTTGGAGTCTATAATTCATAAGCAAAATTATCATTGATTATAATAGGTCCTTGTTTTCCATAATATATGTTTTCATCTTCAGGAATATATTCATCATTCCATAAAAAACTATTACCATAAATACCTTGCTTAAGGTGTCCTCCCTTACCAAACATTCCTTCCTAAGCAGCCTGTTCTTCTTGATATGCCTAATCTTCTTGCTCCTATTGTTGAGCTAGCTATTCAGCATAAGCTTCATACTCATCCATCATTTCCTATTGGAGAGCATTAAGCTAATCACTATTAAGACTACCTAAGAATCTCTTTACTTCCCTAGTTTTATTATCAAGTTTAAGTTCTTCCTAAGCTTCTTGAAGCCTATTAAGGTTTTCTTCATTAGTTCTTACTGAAATTGGGTCATTAGGCCTTTGCTTCCTATCTTCTGTAAGCTTTTTTGAAATATCAGCAAATGACTTGCCTTCATACTTCTTATCAAGAAGGTTATTCTCAAGAACCTTCTCATTTGCTTCAAGTCTCTTTGAATATACATAATCATTATGTATGGTTTCACCTTCTTCAACTTTATTAGGCAAACCATCAGGAGCATAACTTACAACAACTCCTTCATTAGGATTCTCCTCATGGGAACCACCTGCATTTACTTCCTCAAGACCATAGTCATAGGTATTCAACAATCCTCCTTCAGCAAACTTATGAGATTTCTTTAGTTTGCCTCCACAATCATACATTTTATATCTTTGTTTAAGGGCTTGTAATCCTCCAGAAGCATCTATAGCATAAGCTGCTTTTTCATCATTCTAATCTAGAGTATTATTAAATTGTAAAATTTTACTATTTATTTTGTTTCTTCTATTTCCTTCCATAAACTATGAACCGATATTAAAAAGACCTCCTGCTATGCCTCCAAACAATGCTCCCCAAGGACCAAATCTACTTCCTTGTAAAGCCCCTTGACCAGAAGCATTTAAATTATCAAGTATTCTTTGTCCCCAATTTTCTTCATCCAAATAAGCTAATTTTCCTACTTTTGTTTTATAGTAAGCATCTAAATCTGCTGCAATAGAAGCATTATCTCCAATATTAAAAGTTCTTTGATTCTCTAAAATTCTATTATCATAGTCTTCTAGAACATCTTTACCTTCTCCTCCTCCAATATCTCCAATAAATCTTTTGATAGGGTCAGATGCAGAATTACCATAAGCATACAGTTCATCTTTATTTCCTTCTAATCCAGAATCTCCAGATATAGAATTAGTCAGTTGCCCTACAGCAGTACCAAGAGGTTGTGCTAACCCAGGTAAATAAGAAGTTAAAGCGTTTGAAAAATTATTATTTTCGTTATACTATTGTAAATCTTTTTCCTCTTGGGTGATTCCTCCTTCTTCATATTGTTTTCCATACTACTAAAGCATATAATCTTTGCCTATAATCCAATCAGTGAGAATATCTTTCTTTGTAGGTTGCTTTTCTCCCTAATGTCTTTGTATTTCTTCTTTAGCTTCCTTAATCTAATCCCAAGACATGCCTCGCATTAAACCATTAAAAACCAAAGTATTATTGTTTTTTGCCATAACATTAATATTTTAACTGCAAAAGTATATAAAATATGTTTATAATTGTATAATATTAATTGAAAATCAATTAAAATATTAAAGGCTGACATTTCTGCCAGCCTTTTATTTAGAAGAAAGCATCCACTTTTATATCCCTGACTACTGTCTTTTCAGTTGAAGGATTTTCTTTCTTTAGTCCTATTCTAGTCCAATGGTTTCTAATCCTACTCCCTAAATACTTTCCATTTATTGAATTTATTCTAGGAATCCTTCCTCTCCAAACTCCAAACTTCTTGATAGGCTTAAACTCTTTCCATACATCTGGAGAGTCTTCTTCTAGTTCATAAGCTTGCTTATCGTTGCTTACTGCTATTGAATCAAATGGAAAAACACCATCTCCTTGATAAATATCATCTCCTTTTAAAGTAATATCTATATCTTCATCATTCATACTATTCCTATCCTATCCATAAATATTACTCTTTAAATATATATTATCAAATATGCAATCATAATTATCTACAACTGAAGTAAACTTAATCCAATAAGGCTTTAAATTATTAGTATCATAGAAACAATTAAATATAGGTTTTTGGCCCTAGTTCATTGCTCTTCTGATAAAATAAATATTCTATATAGGAGAAGGATTGTAATCTTTCAACAATGATATTGTAGAGTTATTATAGTTAGCTATCCAACCCTTATAATCATAAAAAGCAGTGAATGCTTGATATAAGGGAGAATAAGACAACGAAGAATAGTCCTAATTATCTTTAATCATGAACAATACTTCATTTACTTGATTATCGTAATTAACTCTATAAATATCTTTTATGTTCTACTCAGTCCATTTCTGTATTGAACCTTGAGACAATGGTGTTACAATAGGATTCCTGCGTTCATCGTATTTTACTGTACATAAAACCTTTGAATACCCATCTTTAAAGAATATTCCATAAGGAGTTGATTTACTACACCATTTATCTTGAAGCCCCTGATTTTCACTGATGTATCTCTTACCATTGATAAATCCAGAATTAACCACTTCAATAGGAATATTGCCTTCAGTGGGAATTTGGATATTGTCATTATAGTTTAATCTTGCAATGCCTTTGTCTTGGAAGATATATAAGTTATTGTCAAATCTTTCAATCTTGGTGACTTTGCCTTTATCTCCATCTAAATCAAGAATTCCTAATTCAGTTACTCTAGTCCACTAGTCAACATCATCACCATTCTGTTTATCTAGAGTCCATGTAATTCTGTTCTTATATTCAGTTTCCTTATTATTAAATCTCTCATCCAGCATTTTATACTGGAAGAAATTATTCATTTGGCTATATACAGGATTAATCAGATTAAAGTTTTCCTTTGTTATTGCAGTGTTATCCATTAATCCTCTGTTGGTATCATATCTGCCATCAAGGTTAACTCTTGTTTCAAGCATAAATGAACCAATCTCAACCACTGATTGATAATCATCATTACTGAAAGGATAAGTCTTTAAGCAATCATATCTTTGGAAGAAAGTGTCTCCTTCTGACCAAACTAGTTTTTCATCACTATTTAAAGGCTTGCTTTCTCCACAAGGTAACCACACTCTATTAAGCAAATTAAAATCTGATAAAGTATTGCCTACTTGTTTTGGATTATAAATATCAGCTATCCATAGATAACTCTAATCTGTAGCAGCTGTAGTTACGGGCTCTATATCAAGATATTCAGGAGTATTTATTGTTTCTTCACCCCAAACAGTATTATAAGTTGAAGTTGTTGAAGGAGTTCCTGTACCAAGTATAGGAAGAACATTACCATCAGAAAACTTAAACACAAAATGAGGAGAAGATTTATATCTTACCCAAATTGGGTCAGTACTTCTATTATTAGGAGATATATCTGCAAAATATGCATGGTATGTCAACTCATGCTGCTCTGAATTTCTTTCTCCAAAATATTCAAATTCATAATCTACATCTCCTTGAAATCTAGTAGCATCACCTATAGTACCATTACGTCCTAACATTAAAGGATAACCAGTGAGCGATTTAAAATTTTCCCAATTAGTATTTTCATCAGTCTAAGTTTGTGCACTTCTTCCCCAATACTCACTTATACACGTTATTAACTAATCTACATTTCCACAATATAATCTGTCTCCAGTTATTTTAAGTAATTGGGCCTCTTGACTATTAAATAATTTGAGATAGTCTACATCCTAATAAGTCTAATCATTAATATTACAATAGTCAGTATAACAAAATCTTAAATTACCTAAGATTTTCTTTATAATCAATGAAGGTTCTCCTGATTCTGTTGTAATACTCTAATCGGAATCAGGATTATCCACTAACATCTAATTGTTATTAAAATTATTTAAATATTTTCTTTGCCAAGGATATACAACATAAGGATTTTGGAAAGAATGTTCATTCCAAATATAAGTGTGTTTATCCCAAACAAATAGATTGCAAGCGTCATCATACCAACAATCTAAAGCAGATACTACAGTACTTCCAAAAGACTACCATTCATATGTGTTATCAAAAGTTTTTGTCTCATATTTTTCAGTATTAAACCCAGTAGCTAATTTAGTACCTCTCATATATTTATTATCATCTGGGTCACTTTGGTCTACTTTCACATCGTTTAAAAAGTTAGGATTCTATGCTATAATATTATACTTTCCTACATTATTCACAAACCTAGAAGAACCTACTAAAGATAAACTATATTTATTTATATCTGTATTTTGTATATTAGTATCAAATTCTATATCTGGGGAATTTAAAGTACATATCTAAGTGTCTACGAAATAATAACTATCATATAAACTCTTATGTTCTTCATCTATATTGTATGCATAAGGTCTTTGTCTTGTATTTGCTAATTCACTACTTGGAGAATCGTCTGTAAATGAATACATACACTAAACCTCTCCACTTAAATACTTAGTATTAAACAATGGGGCATAGTTATCCCATTGTACCTATGCCACACCTCTTTTATACTAATATGTTCCTGGGTCTTTCTAATTTTTGTTACTAGGATAGGGTCTAAAAAACCAAGATGCCTAAGCATGACAAGTACCATTTATTCTCTAACCTAAATTAAATACTGTAGGATTTACTATTCCTTGACAAAGTATAGCTCTTTCACTAGCTGTTGGGAAAGAAACTACAGGTCTAATTCTTATGTAATCTGAGAAATCTGCACCTAACTAATTTATTAAATAATTTATAAAAACGTTAATGTTATAATCAGTTTCTGCTTGCGCTACGTTATATACAGGGTATATAAATGAGTTATGTGTTATCCCTTGATAATCATAATGATAAGACTGCCCTTCTGGAAATATAGTATTTTTAGAGGTTGTTATATAATAAGGCTAAGACCAGTTACCATACTTGTCCTGTAACTAAACTCCTAAATGATAGTATTCATTTCCCTTAAAGGTTTTTATCTCCTGAGAGTTATGTTGTAATTGGCTTTTATAATTGTAGACATTAAATTCACTAGGTACTATTTCATTTTCATGACCAGAAAGAGTAGACTATGCATTTGGAGAAACCTCAACTGTTTTACTTCCTTCCCACAAAATGTTTACAGTGCTAAATATAGTATCTTCAATATCAGTAATATTTACTTCATTCTTGAAATTACCAAAGAAAAGTTTACCATCCTTATAATTAAAAGTCTAAGGAATAATCTTGTTGTTCCTAATTAATAACTACTAAGCATCATAAACATATCCCTGTGTATTATCATCAATAAAAGATAATTCATAGTGGTCTAACTCATTGCCATCATATATAGGAGTAAGCTTACTAGTTTCTACTTCATTAATAACTTTAACCAATGGAGTAGTGTCTAATGAACTTCTATAAATCGAATAGAATCTTATATAATCAAACTTATCATGGAAATCAATAGGAACATTAAGAGTCAAAGTAAAAGTGCATCCAACTCTAGTATCAGGTTTTTCACCTCTATCTTCATGTGCTATATAATATAATGGAGTAGTATCAATTACAGGAGTTTCCTAAGCATTCTCATTAAAAAATGAATAGGCATATTGAATAACTCCTGCATGGAACATTCCACCTACATAACCTTTTTCTACTTCAATTGGCTTATAGTCACTATATATTTCCTATACAAAACCATAAGGGTCATAATCCACAGAATGATATAGAGGAGTATGAATGTCTCCATCACTTACTATATTAATGACCCTAGGTTGATTAATGCCATCAATCCAATATACTTTTTGAATTAACTCTGTTTCATAATAAGGAATAGCATCTATTAGATTATTAAGTCTAAAACCCAAATGTACTCCTTCATATAACTATACAATTTCGGTAACTACTTCATCAGACTCATTTGAGTTTAATGTAAGTCTGTATATCATATCTAATTCTTCATGGTCTGTAGTAAATAATACCAGATAGTTATTTAGTATACAATACCCTATAATAGTTCCCTAAACCTAAATTTGATTATCATTAGAGTCTGTACATTTTAATGGAATTGATTTAGTGCCTCTCTCAGTAGTTAATTCAAAAGCATTTGAATCCTATGTGGCACTTAACCTGAAATTCTTTATTTCATAAGCTTGCTATTGTGCAGTTTTTGCATTGATGGTATCTTTATTCATTCCCATCAATCCAACCTATATAAGTTTCTTTTCCATTAATATCCTCTCCCTAAATTATCCAAATGTGTATGGTCCCCAAGAGTATTGAAAGCTCTACTATACTCATGTACACTTGGTATAAGTTGATTAATCATGTTTGTTATATTCTCCATTTCAGCATAGTCAGGCAAAGCCATTTCTGAATTAAGCTGTGCAACTGCTGCTGAATAGTCTTTCTCTGTATATTGAAGAACCTAAGGAGTTATCTTCTGCTAGTCAAATAAAACTATAAAAGCTCTCCATTTGATATAAAGTTCCAAAGCATTGAGAAACACTGGCAAGTCAGGAATTAAAGGAAAACCATCCTAATCAACAGGAATTGCTCTGTAAGCCACCTATACTTTGCCTTGTCTAAAAGTAGTATAGATATACCTTCCTTTTGTGTTATAAGAAGGATTGCCACAACATTTCTTGAAATAGCCAGTACTTTTCTTCAATACTTCACACCCATCTTTTACAAGAATTACTGAAACCAAGTCACAGGGCAGAATACCCCTATAATCATTTATTTCAACCTCTACTTCCTTTTCATCATATATCTAAGGGTAACCTACTTTGTTTATAAAATCTAAAGTATGCCTTACACACTACTCTATAGTAACATCCTAAAGCATTGGGTGTCCCAATACTCTAGCCATTACTTCCCTTATTGTAATTAAATTTATATTGCTAATCATCTTATTTATATTTTATTGAAAATGCATCTATGAGTTTACCACTATTTATGTTTTCTTTTATAGTAACTTTCAATTGTCTGTTGAAACCAAAGTGATAATATACCTTATTTGGGTAGTCTATATAATGTTTGTCATAGGTTAGTTTATATACAGAAGGCACATTATGCTTTACTAAAATTTTCTTTTCTTTGGCTTCATTGTCTTCCTCCCAAAGTGCCATAGTTCTATTCCAATCAACAGGCATAGTGTTTTCTAGTTTACCATCTACAATCTTGTTTTTAGTAGGTTTCTTGGTTACATAGAGCCTTCCCATCTTAAAAGGTATAGTAACTATATTTCCTATTGAAATTTCTTCACAGAGCTTTAAATTAACCTTCCTAATGATTTTTCTAAATAAGATTAAATCACAAATCTTTCTTTTCTCCAAAGGTAGTTTATCATATATATCCCTTACTCCAACACTACCTTTTACATCGTGGTTTCTCTTGTTTTTAATCTTTAAGGTTTTTGCCCTGTATTCAGCACTTGGTTTATTAGTCTACATTTCCTTCAATTTGTTTTGCTGCCTAAGACTTCATATTCTATCTTACAAATTGTGCAATGTCTGCTATATCATCCCTAGAATTATTGTAAGAATCTCTTGGGATATAGCGACTTCCAAGCAATTGTTTTACTACATCATTAATTAATGCAGGTACTAGATAGCTCTCCAAAGGAAATTCTTTCTCCATAATGTCACAATCATCTTGATTTCCTTCTTCATCACAAGACAGATTGCTTGCTTCTTCAAAGTCTTCAAATACAGCAGAGAGTTTTATCCTTTCCAAATATTGGAATTGAGGATTACTAGATTTCAGGTAAACATGGCCATCAGGGGCTAATGCACAATATATTATATTCTAAAGAAACTTGTTGTAGTTTACAAACTTAAGTTTCTCAGGAGTTACATAGCACATCATAGGATTACTAAAGAAGCTTATAGTAGAAACCTAAGGCTAGCTAAATTCCAATGTAGTAGGTATCTTTTCAACTGACCTCAGCATAAACTCTCCACAAGGATTGTTTATATTTTCATCAACTGCCTCCAAATTAAGGCATATTGACTGTTTGTTTTCTATGCTACTTTCTTTCTTTTGTCTTTCATATTCCTATTTAAGAACTAAAGACCTATATTTATTTAAAAGGAATAACACATGCTCTTCAGTAAATGAAGAATCATCTGAAAACTCCTTGCAAAGGTCTAGACACATATATATTAACTCTTTTGCTTTCATTGTATTATATTTTATGCAAAACCTCTGCAAAAATAAAGAAAATCCCTTATCTCTACAGAGGTTTTAATTATAGTTTAATGATTCTAACAAGAACTTCTACAATTAGACTACAATGTAAATATACAAGATGAATTGTCTAACATTACTCTAAGCCTATTTAAAACTGCTTGGTATTCAGGTTTACAAGCTATAATACTATCATATTCATCATCTATCAAAACAGAAAGTAATACTTTTAATGTATTCTAGCTGTCTACATACCCATAATCTGTAAGAGAAGTAAAATAATTATCTAATATGTTATGAATATTATTAGCCATGACAACCACAACCTCCACTATTTGTTGAGACAGAACTGAAAGTTGCTGCCCCATGATGATAAAACTTACACCAATATTTACAAGCCTATTCAAAATGTCCTGCTTCTATGCAAGCATCAATTGCTTTCTTTCTCAATAAGCCATTTACAAAATTCATAGGTATCTATGTGCAATCCTATTCAAGCTCATTAATGCTAGGCAACAGTCCAGTATATAGAGTACATGGATAATATACCGCAAAAATCAAAACACTAGGCATCTATGCACAAGTATGTGAATTTTGGTATTCATTACTATACTCCAATGACAATACTATAATCAACAGGCTTCTATGCAAATCAGTAGGATAACAAGATTCATTCAATACCTAATCCATAGCAGCAATATTATTATCGGTAATAATCTCATCTATTATATGGGAATTGCTCTCAACATGTATATTGTATATAGGATTACCATCAATATAAGACTTATTATTATAAATCTAGGCAGAAGTAATGTAAATGCCATTATCTGCTGGGTCATTGTTACCTTCAGTGATATTTACATACACATGTAACTATCTCTGATTATCTATATAAATATTCTTTGTTATTTCCATAATGCTTAGTTTAATAAAGAATAATTAAAAAATAAGGGAGATGGAGTTTACCCCCACCTCCCTATATTTAAGATTAATAGTCCAATTAGTTGAGAACAGTATTACTCAAAGAAGAAGCACTAAAATCTACATCTACTCCACTAAGACCATTCCAAGCAGCAAGGAATGCATCAGCAGCAGTATGACTAGTAGAGTCAAATGCTAAAGTCAAATCCTTCTCAGAACGCTGGATTGCATGGTTGTTACCAATCCAACTCCAATGAATATCAATGATATCATAGGTATTTGCAGGATTGATTTGTTCAACAGAAGGCCAGTTGTTAGGCCATGCAGCTTCTCTGTTATAGTCACCTCTATTAGCATGATAGAAGTACTCCATATCAGCAACTTTCTTACCATTACCAAGGGTAAGGCCACCGTCAATCTTTTCGGAGGTACCCCAAACAACCTCTTCACCAGAGAAGATAATAGTCGAAGGATTAGCAATAAACTCAACAGGATGTTGAGGCATCACACCAAGTCTCCAAGGTTGCTCAACTTCATCAATTACAATACCGACATAAGTGCCAGTAAGTGAAGTTTCAGCAGTATCAGCAGTCACTTCAGTAACAGTAGCAGAGCCTCCACTATACACAACAGTAGTACTAGTAGTTACATACACCTTTAACATAGGAGCAGCATCTCTACTAAGGTTCTTTGCCAAAGAAAGAGCCATCTTAACATAGAATTGACTGGGAGTCATACCACTAGTAGCATGGACAACACCATATTTATGACCCCACACCTCATCAGAATCCCAATAAAGACCGTTGATTCTCACATTAAGGATATAGTCCTGACCACTAACAACAGCATCACCAGTATTATCATCATCAGTATCAACAAGATAATTACTATTCAAAGTGATTAAGGATGCTCTAGATGTATAAGCCATCTTAGCAGCAGGTGTAGCTTTCTTCCAAAGAATGTTCTTTGCAGGAATAAGGAAAGAAATAACCTTGCCTGTTGAATCAACATATTGAACATTGTACTCTCCCTCAGGAGTAGCAGTGACTTTTACCTTACCAATATTATCATTACCACCAGCCATAGTGCTAGACTGATAACCACTAACAGGAAGGAACTGTCTAATTTGATTTTGTGTAAACATTTTTTCTTAAAGTTTAGTTAAACAAAATGTGAATTAATTAATTTAAATTTTTATTATTGTTGTTTTATATTTTTAGTCTAAAGTGCAAGCTAAACTGCAAATCTCACTATTTTTTCATGAAGAAGGTTGTTTAACTCACAGTTAGTAATTGCCTATTGTCCCTATATTGACAAGTCTCCATCTAAATCCACAAGAATAATAGGCTTCGGTCTTTTTATATATCTTACAAAGTATTTTTTAATAGGAGTTTTTGATACTAACTCAACTGTATTGTTTTGTATGTCAAGTCTTAGTACCCTGTTTCCATTAGGTCCCCTAAAAGGATTTTTTCTTATTTTATGAAACTCATCCTAAGTAGTAGGATAAACCTAAGCAGTCTTATTATTTAAACAAGAATCATCTGAACTAAAGTTACAACTTTCATAAGTTATAAACATTAAATCCCTTGGCAAACTAAATAATTGGGAATCAGCTGTTATATGCTAACATCTACTACAAGTAAAGTTTTGTTCATTTATAGGCTCTAATGTAACTGACCTAACAAGACTGCTTAATAGTCTCCTATCTTCTTCAGTAAGTTCAAACATATTGCCCATACTGTTTTTGCCATCATATAGTGCAATTACTAATTGTTCCTAAGCATCTGTTAGAAATAATGACTTCTAGTACTCATTAAATGCTAAGATGTCTTTTGGATTATCTGGAGTCTAAGAATAAGCATTTATAAGCTCATCAAACAAATCACTCATTTCTGTTGTATCCATCAGTCTTTCTCCTTACTATTGTTTGAAATTATCCCTAAATCAGTTGCACTTGCATTACCTACTCCCACTAAGTTACCTAAAGCCTGTGGATTGTATATAGCAGTGCAGAGTTCAACTGCTCTCTAAACAATAATGTGGTGTACTCCTTCAGGAAGCTTGCAAGGTGTCACTTCACTAACACCATCAATTGATAAATCATCATCACTCAAGTCCACTAATACAATAGGTGTAGGTCTCTTCACATACCTCATTTTATAGGTAACATTATCCTCATTTATGAATTTGCCTATCAACTCACAAAAAGTTCCAGAGACTTCAACATTTTGTATAGTATGTAGTCTAGCACCTCTTTCTGTCTATACTTGAGAAGCTTGATGCTCAATCTCAACTTCTGATTGTTCTTCTACAGTACCATTTTTTGTTATAAGTTTCCAAACACTCCTTTTTGTTGGGTATTGGTAAGGTTTCTGCATTAACCTTGAGTAATCACTATAGCTAATATCAATTATTTGATAAATATAAGGTACCTGATTATAGGTCTCAACAACACTTTCATTCAGTGTAAGAAAGTAGTCATCTGGTAATACAAAAGTAATAGCTCTTGGGTCATAAGGCTGATATTGTTGGGAAGTAACCCTGTCTAATTCAACATTTTCAATAAGTGTTGAGAAATCATACTGCCTGAGCTACCCTAAATCATTGATGTTAAATCCAGATTGGAATTTGTTTCCTCTAGGGTCAAACTTTGCAAGAATAACTTGGTCCTAGGATTTAGTAAGGAACACACTTTTTTCATATTCATCAATACCAGGGGCTTGATTTGAATTGACTTGATTATAGAGTATATCAAACTCATTTGACATTTCTGTTGGATTCATAATATTTATTCCTTACTTTATATATTGTTTTATTGTTTTACTTTAGCTTGAATTGTAAGCAACAAGTCTTGTCTTTTAGGACTTTCAAGGAACTTAGCTGCATTTGTAATTGTTGGGTCATTATTGCCTTCACTAAGAGCTTGGTTAGTTTCAGTCATATAATAGAAGTCACCTCTTCTTGAGATAATGCCATTATCAACAGCCTGATGAATAAGAGTCTTAGTTTCAATAAGCGGGTCTTCAATTACACTTAAGAACAACTTAGGTTTAGCCTTGATTTGTTCATTAGCCTGTTGACGCAAGAATTCAATCTTAGTTGAAGGAGCTAAATTCTTGCCAGTGAGTGTTTCAATGACAAATCTAAGCACCTCGGTATTATCCTTATATTGGCCAAATGCAAAATAGCATCTTGAGGTAATGCTCATTTCATCATCAGCAGCCTTTGCTTCATCATTCTCATTGACAATTACATATCTATAAGTTGCCTTATTTGCATTTCTAAGTTGGTCTAATGAAGGACAAATATAATCTGACCAAGAGAGCAACATCTTATAGACCATATAATCATGAGCATTAGACAAATCCAAATATGAATCTTCCTTAGTTAAGGTAATCTCAACATTGCCATTGCCACTAGCCCAGAAGTTATCTTCATCTTTTCTATAGACGGATAATGCATTATCCTCAAGTCCTAATAGATATTCCAAGTAAGCCTTTTCATCATTGGTCAAACAGTTTTTGATAGTGCCATTTGTAAGTCTCGGAGGACCACTAAATGTAACATGACCACCTTCAACAAGACCACCACTTAAAGTGTGCTCTGGGTCTTTAATAAGAGGCGAAGGCTTATTAATGAATCTTACAATAACTCTCTCATTTCTAAGGCAACTCTTCAATGCAGAAGTATCCTTTTGCTTCTTGCCTTTCTTTTCAATAATTTCTTCTTCCATTTTATTTTCTCCTTTAAAAAAGTTGTCAAATAGATAGGACTCGAACCTATGGTCTCTTGCTCCCAAAGCAAGTATGTTACCAACTACACTACTACTTGATAAATAAAAGGGGATGGGGTTACCACCCCCTTTTAACAAAAATTAAAGTATATTATATCAACCTCTCAAAACATCAGGAATGATAGAAACAACTCTAGTTGGGTCAAGCACGCACATACCCAAGACAGCTCTCTTATGGACAACTGCACTGTTCTCATCATAAGAAGCATGGTTATTACCCATTTCACCAGTGAATGGATTACCGAAAGGACCAGCCTGATAACCTCTCACCTCAGGATAAGCCTCAGTAGTGCACTTGAAGATGTTTTGTTCATTACCACTACCCAAATCCATAATATCCATTCTATGAGAATAAGCAAGAGAACCATCATCAAGTCTAATCTTGTTTCTCACAGGGTCATTATAGGATTGGTCAACCAAAAGGTCAATAACAATACCCATAGGACTTCTCCACTGAGTGAATTGGAAACCAGCACTCAAAGAATTCTGATGATAAGGAGAATTAACCTTCTGAATCATATTGACTGAACTATTGTCAAGAGTCAAGTTAGTCCAACCTTGGGTTTCATTCAAGATAGCCTTATGGAAGTCCATAGCACCACCATCACCAGTAGTAATGGTAACATGTCTATTTGCATAGTCAACTTTACCACTCATCAAGTCCATAAGTGACTGCTCAAGAACTCTAAGATTGAATTGGTTGACATATCTGACATTACCATAGTCAAGCTGTTGATACAAACCAGCTGACTTTCTAATAGCCTTGCCAGAAGGACCAAAGTCCATATATTCACCATTTTCATTTCTATTGCTCTTACCATAAGCAAGTGCTCTGTTCTTTTGGTCTCTAAAGTCTCTTTCAAACAAGAAGTCAACATACAGCATCCAGCCATCATAAGTGACCATCTTGCCATCCTTTTCAACTTGCAAACCAACAGCCATCTTATCATAGCACATAGCACCATCAACTTTGTATTTGCTTCTGATAGTAGAGAACTCATTTCTCATCTGAGCATGAGTTGCACCTTGAAGGTCGCCAACCTCTCTATCCAAACCATTCTCAACAAAGTTTGCCTCAAAGCTGAACTTCTCACCAGGAAGCAGTCTTTCAACTGGAATACCAGTAGTGTTTGCACCACTTAAATAGACTCTATAAACAGTGTTAGAACCCTCATATCTAGGCTCATCCATCACAACAAACTGATAGACTTCATTCAACTCACCAACAATGGTAGCACCTCTATGCACCCAGTCGTTATCAAAAACCAAATAGATAGGCTCTTGATTAGCACCAACAGGACCACTAGTGCTAGAAGTAATTGGAGTACCGTCAATAGTTCTTGCTTCACGCAAAGGCCAATTCTTTCTAGAAGGTCCCTGAATATACCAAGTATATTCATCATCAGTCTTAAAGGTCTTGGTAGGCAATTTGGACATCAAAGTATCAAGGGTATTGCCATATCTCCAAGCCATCAAATTCACAACATTCTATGCAGCCTACTGTTGGTTATGCATACATAAGTAGGCTAAAGATTCTCTAGTCTGCAACCCTTTCCATCTTTTAGGTCCAACAGACATTCCAGGTCTCAATAATCCTGCCATAATTGTTTATATTTAAAAAATTAGTAATTAGTCTCCAAAAAGAAATTTCAAATCATCGTTTTCTTCCGAATTAGAGTTAACGTAGTTAAGTCTTCCAGTATTTACTCTATTTGTTCCTTTGAGTTTATTCTCAAGTTCCTTAATACTAGAAGTTCTTTCCTTCTTAATTTGCTTTTTAATCAGAGGAGAAAGGTCTTTAAAACCATCAGTCATAGTGTAGAACAAACTTACATATTTAAGGAAATCTGCTTGGTTTTCCATTTGATATTTCTGGATTTCTGTCAACCAATTACCATCCTTAGTCTTATATGAAGGTTTGCTGATATTGTCATAGACTTTCTGCCTCATTCTTTTGTCCATTCCAATTTCATCGAAGATGCCCTTATCTTCCACGATGGACTTGCGTAGTTCTTCTCCTTGCCTACGCATATCTTCCTTATATTTCTTAGCTTGCTCCTTACCTTCCTCAATAAGGTCGCTATATTTCTGAGAATAGAACTAAACATTGGCTTGAAGAGCTTCAATTGCATCTTCTATATCAGTGCCTGCATCAAAAGCTTTCTTTACTTCCCTTTTGATTTTTTCTTCCGAATAACCTCTATTCATAAGGTCTTGTGCAATGATTCTTCTCCTAAGGTCATCACCTTTGGCACCTTCTTGCTTTAAAGCATCTTCATCAATATTGTTAAGTGTAGCAAGGATATTTTCATACTGTTTGATTTCTCCAATATCAGCACCTGCATTAAGGGCATTCTCAATTCTTCTAGTCCTTTCATCAAGCCTGTCTTGGATTACTTTATCAAAAGCTTCTCTAAATCCTTCATCATCCTTAACATTAGTTATATCCTCGTCACTAAGTTCGGGGAGACTTCCATCTTCCTTAAGGGCGTTAAGCACGGAAGAATAAAAGTTAGGAGAAGAATTGTTATCGCCCTTTCCAGAGCTAGTCTCCCCTTCCTAGTTTTCTTCTTCTCCATCACCTACGCTCTCCTGCAAACCTCCAAACAATTCATCTGGGTTTACATCGGTAATGTTAGTTTTCTATTTATTACTTTCTTCTACTACAGTCTTTGCTTCTTCAACATTGTTTTTATCACCCTGTTGAACAACATCATCATTTGCTTCTGCTCCTTCTTCCATACCACCAAATAGACTATTCACATCAATGTCTGTAAGAAGGTTATCAAATCCTAATTCTTCCATAATATTTTCTCCTATCAAATTTTTTGCAAAAGTATATAAAATAGGAATATAAGAAACTATGTTTATTTTAGAGTTAATTATTACATTAATATTAATTTAAATTTAATGCAGCGTATCTAAAACAAATATAGGGAGCTATTTAACTCCCTATATTACTTTGAAAGTATCATTTTTAGTTCATCAACCAACTACATCATAGTTTCTCCTGTAAGATATGCAACATCTTCACCAAAAGGATTAAGTTTCTTTGTCTTTGCTATATCATCTACAAGATGTCTCACTTCATGTGTTAGTGAATTGATAGTTTGTTTAGGATTAGTTGTAGGAGCAGTTACTATTACTGAGTGATGTCCTTTTGAATAAGTAAAACCTGTATTTAACTTATTCTCTATCATTTTATCCTCTATTTCATTCATTAACTATTTAGGACATCCTATTATATTTAAGTCATTTAGTATCTATTCTATATAATATGTATCCATGCCTATATAGATATGTACTCCCCAACCATAGTTTTCTATATCAAAAGTTTTTACAATCACATCATATCCTCCCATATTACAGGGATTCCTTTAGCAATGGTATCAGCATAGAATCTAGTAAAAGCTATACTATCATAACCATCTTTATCTCCTATATAGTCATATACATACTTATATAGAACTTCATCATTTGTTAAGCTGCTTCCAAAGAAATCCGATTTAGCCATACAATACACATATACTATGTCATATCCCTTATGTTCCATTTTAAGGTTTCTTTGCAGTAGTTGCTGTTCCAAACTATTCTTATCAACCATTTTAATGGAATTGCCTTCTCTGCCTTTCATCATTGAAACAGCCCATTCACACATTTTCTTGCTGAAATGCCATCCATAGTTTTGAAGATAGTTATCCATACCTGATGGCTTTACTTCATAATTATCTAATCTTGCTTCCATAGTTTTATTTATTAAAAATATAGGGCAATAGTTTTCCTACTGCCCTATACAAAGATTAACAACTATTATTTATACCTCATAGAATAACCTCTACGCTCACCATAGTCTTGAGATTCTTCATCGTCTCTACGGCCATATCTTCTGCCCATAGAGCCACTTCTCATACTCATTCTTTCACCATAGAGTTCTTCCATTTCCTCTGCAAGTTCGCAAAGCATTTCAGTACCTTCCTTAACCATCATAAGGGCTTCCATAAATTCTGAGGTGTTTCTTTCACCTTCTTTTCTTTTCTTTTCCATTATAGTCCAACTCATAATTTTATTCATTTTTGTTGTCAAGCAATTTATGGAGAAGCTAATGCATTTCTGAAATTTGTGTTTTCAGACCTTCAATCTCTTTGTTTCTTTCAGCATCTGCCCTCTTTTGGGGGTCAAGTTTGACAAGTAATTCATCACACTTGACAACCATGCCTTTATGGAACTCTATTTGTTCCAAGATTCTCTAACTATTCTATTTTAGATTATTTATTTCCTTAAGTATCAAATCACTGTTTTCACTAACTGTCATTCCATTACCATCATCGGCTATACTTGCATCCGCAGGGAGATTCTAAAACATCACATCATTACCATCCATTGTAGCCTTGATGTTCACTGAGGGCTTTGGAAGGAAGCCAGTCTAATACTTCAAATTATAATTTGGCATTGATGGCATAACCTACACTACCTCAGCCGTGTGAATTTCAGGTTTGTTCTTATCAAGAATATAAATCAATGCACCCTATCCTAAGTTACTTAACATGATTAAACATTTTTATTGATTAAACTTAAACTGTAGGAGAAACCAATTGCAGTATTCCATTATACCAATCATAAAACACAGTAATGATGCCTGTACCTACATCAGCAACAGTAACATTAGTGCCTCCTAAGAGGGTTAAGGTTCTAGTATTGCCATTAAGGGTAAATCTTATAGGCAAAGTTGCAGTAGTACCCGTAGGAATGGCATCACTTAAATTGATTGTAAGGTAGCTTACAGCAGGTATTCTTCTGAAACCAAGCTGATAATCAACAGCATCAGTTCCAACAGTTACTCCAGTAGTCCTTAAATAAGGGATACCATTGACATTAGTGTTTATGTTAAAGCAATTCATGGCTGTCCTCCTTAGAAATTAAAAGGTGAATTAAAGTTGCCATAGATACCACCAGACACATAAGGAGTAGTGTTAACTGCTGTCAACTGAGGCCACTGCACAGGAACAGTATTAGGCTGTTTAGAAGCAATAGCATCAATCTTGTCATCAAGAGCAGCAAAAGCACGATTGAAAGCTAATGTTTGGTTATCATTACTAATCTGATTTCTCAACTGAGTAATAATGTCACCCTACATGTCAATCTTACTCTACATATCTCTTTCTCTAGCAGCACAGAACTCACTTATCATAGAAGTCTTAAGGTCAGCAATAGCATCAGTTATGCCTCTACCATTTGCAGAAATAGCATTACCAAGGGTATTGGTTTGCTCAATAGTTCTCAATTGACCTTGATAACCCTGTTCAGTAACTAACTGCTTCATGTTGCAGCAGCACTCACAAAGCTGTGAAGCCATAGAAGCATTACCAGCCTGGATAGCATTAATCACTTGTAAAGTACCCATACCTTGTGCATTTGCAATTTGATTCAAACCAGTAGAAATAGTTTGAATACTATTGTTCACAAGATTAAAGTCCTAACCTAACATAGTAGACAAAGTGGAAATAGCTTCATGTTGTCTTTCACCCTGAGAAGTGATAGCATTCATCAAAAGTTCCCTACCAGAGTCATTGTTAATTTGGTTACTTAAGAATCCAGCACCATTAGCTCCATTTCCAAAGCCACCGTTGCCAAAGAAACCATTGTTGCCAAACAAAAGACCAAGAAAGAAACCGAGGATGCCACCTCCCCAACCACCAAAGCCATTGCCTAAACCATTATTGTTCATAGCAAGCCAAGGCCAAGCATTGTTCATCCCATTATCAGGATTAAACACATAAGTTTTAGTTTTTTCTTCCATAATTTTTACATTTAATAAGTTAAATTTTTAATTGTTTTTGTAAGCTTACGGATGCAAAACTATGTCAGAAAACCACTTTTGTCTAACAAGTATATATAAAACAAAAAACCCACTCAGTATCAACTGAATGGGTTTATAAACAAGTGTAAAATATTTTACTTTATTTTCAAGATATCTTCTTTTAAGAATACCTTCTCTTTTAATCCTGCAATCTTTTTAGGCTAAGGAACCTTGCCTTCCTTGATTCTTTTGTTTAATGTAGGAATACTTATATGCAATAAATCAGCAGCCTATTGTTTGCTTAAGAATTCAGGTTTATTTGGGTGGATAAGTTCTCTCATTGTATCTATAAGACTATAACAAGATTCTTCACTTAAGTCACAACTGCCGCTCTTAAGCATATCAAGACTATCCTCAAGAAGGTGTATTAGAACTAAATGGTCTTTAGCTTTCATATTTTTCTCTTATATAAATACAAAACAATTACTAAACAAACAAATAATAATACAAGGTGTATTGAAATAAATGTCCAGTCACTTATATTCTCTCCAAAATAAACATCTAATATGTTTATAATATCATTCAACACAACATAATGCAAGAACATCCTATGATATTCACAAAACTGAAACACATAACTTGTAAGGTAAAGGAATATCATTGGTAATAAGGACATTCCTGCAATATGGGATAAAATATAAAAATCTATACCAAACACATACAAAGTAGTGTTTAGAACATAACAAAAAGCAAGTAACATTGGTATCATTTTTAACAATACCAATGTTACTTTATAAAGTTTTTTACTTCTTAACCTTGATTTTTCCTCCACAGCTCTATTTGTGTCCATTATGTTTTACACCAGCTTTTGGAGACATACTGCCACCACGTTTTCTATTAGCCATATCCTTATTATTTATTTAATTAATTTACCTTTCCAGACTCTCCACCAGGCTCTCTAGCATCTCCTCGATATTCTCCAGTAATACCTAATATAATAACACCAGATTTTATGTTTTCAGGCAAGAGATTAGCATCTGTTACTTTAGCTGTTGCATATTTAGAAACATCCACTCTATCAGTAGTTGCTATCTTAATCTCACCAGTAGGTAATACATAGTTATCATAGTTTCCTGTAACTTTAGTTCCGTTATTGTCTTTAAGAACTATGTTGTTACCTTCTTTAGTATAAAGAAGTTCCTGTTCATCTAATTCGTTTAGAGAGCATCCCCAAACTATTGTTTTATCAAACAATTTACCTATTTTATTTTTAGCCATATCTTTGAATTTTATAAAGTTAAACTTATTTATTTTTATCTTTTATATTTATTATCTATTACCTCCACTCAATGAAATATGATTACGGCACCAAATCAGCAGGGTTGAAAATCTTCAAGGTACCATCCGTTGTCTTAGCTGCTACTTGGGTATAGTTCTTGTTATCCTCAAAGGTTATAGTAAGCTTGTTAGCAGCACTTGAACCCCTAACTCCATTGAGAACCTGTGCAAATCTGACTGGTGAACTATTGTTTCCTGTTATGATACAGTCTTGAACACCATCGAAGATAGTGATGTTTAGACAGTACCTACCAATCGAAATCCTACGACAATTGTTTTTTATTGTGTTGTTCTGTACTGTTTCTCCACATTCATTGTCTTGGCAGTAGTTGCCAAAACTATTGCTGTTACAAGAGAAACCAAAGCTGTTCCCGTTACAATTGTTTCCAAACTCATTGTTCATGAATGCGTCACCCGCGATGTTGTGCGAGCAGTTGTTTCCAAAACAGTTGGAAGTTGTGTTATCTCCAAACTGATTTCCTTCGCAATAGATTCCGAATTTATTTGTCTCAAAAACGCTTCCAGCAGTGTTACTAATGAAATACGTACCGAATGTATTTCCAACCACATTTCCCTTGAATATGTTGTACATGGAGACCGCGCCAAAATCATTAGCTTGGACAGCATTTCCGAAACAGCAAGACGCACAGTATTTCCCAAACTTGTTTGTCAAAAATGTTTCTCCAGCAGTAATTCCTTTACACAAACCATCGCACAATGTTTCACAACAATTTCCTCCAAGTGTCCACGATTCACACCCTTCGCCAAATATATTTTCGTAGCATGGCGAGAAAACATCATTGTTCTATTGTGACAAACTTGAGAAGCAGTTGAAGAAAACCATATTGTTCAGCCATTGTTGGCAACCATCTTCGTTATTTTCAATCAATTTTCTTCCTATTCTGTTATCTCCGCAATAAACATACGTCCCATCCGATGCCTTCAAACCAAGGTGAGCAACAACGCTGTAGTCATGCCAATTCCCGCTTGAAATGTCTTTAAGCGCAAAAGTGTAGAACCAATCATTTATATCGCCATAGGTTGCTCCTTCTATCACATTTTCGTTTGAAAGGTCCTTTGCACCATATAAAATAGCGTTCTTGTTATTTGAGTTACCAACCTCCAAACTTGGGCACGCATTGTAAGATTCAATGGCCCAGCGTCTGAACATGATGTTCTTGAAGTCGTAAGAACACTCATTGTTCCACTCGTCTTTCATATAATAGATTACACCTTTGCCGTTAGTTGTATCAGCCCACGCAAACCTTGTGCTATCATTGTCAAGGCAGTACTTAAGTTCCCAAGTTTCAAGCTTACAGTCTGCAAAATACTCATCTCCTTCATGATATGTAGCGAATGCATTTTCATTTAAGTGATAGTTATCATCAGCTCTGACAATAATGTCGAACCTATGATTTGCACTTTGTGTATTCTACTGCGTGGTGGTGCAAACATAATCTGTGATGCGATACCAAGTACCTGGTGTTAATTGACCTTCATCAACAAGTGTTTTTAGTTCTGAATAGGATGTTGATATGGATAGTTTTGTGGATTCACCACCTTCACCACCTCCACCAATAGGTCTCCACATACCACTGATAAAGTTCTTCTAAACAGGGGAACCACTGCTCATATCTATCCAAGTCACATTTTTCGACTTTGGTTCATATTTACTTGTAACTGTTTTGTCTGTAATACCTGCCATAATACTATTTCTCTTTATTTATAATTGTTGTAATAATTTATTTTTTGATATTTTAATTTTAATATCTTTATATTTTTAAATTTTTTCAAGGAGAATAAAATCTCTGTTTTCTGCACATTCAATATTTGGGCCAAAAAGTGGTTGTTCAGCATTCAAATCCACTCCATTTGGACCATCATAAATATATCCAACATAGTCGTTTGCTTGTATATCTGTTCCCAACGTCAAGAACCCAGTTAGGTAAACAACAACTGAACCCATATTATCTTGAGCACTACTATATTGAGCATTTGTAGGTGAATCAATCAAGTTCATAATATAAGTACCACCAGCAATGTGTGTTCTTTGACTAGCACTAGAACCATAACGTGCAAAATACAATGTAATATTAAATGGATAAGAATTATCCTGCAAAGTATCATCATTGTAAGTAACATGCAACATCAATGTGACTTTATATAAGCCAGCACTTAACACTGAACCAATGTCATGTGCAAAATCATAATATGATTGGTCCACCTTATATGTACTTAGGTTATACTTCATGTACAAAGGCTGCTGTGCCGATAAACTAGCAACATAAGTTGCCCAGTCTATCAATTTAGTTCCGTCATAGAAATACAATGGGTTGTTGTCCTCAAGTTGGAATGTGTAGACTGTACTGCCAACAGTCTTGCCAAGATATATGTAGAAATTGTCGGCAACCAAATTACCTGAGGTTACAATTGTGTTGCCTTTGTCATATACATTCCAAGACGAATCACTAGGAGAAGCAATAACTCTCAAATACACATTGCTTGTGCTGCTTGAACCCAAACTCAATGAACTTCCATTAGTTGCAGAGTATCTTGCATCTACATTGTTATATGTGGAGTAGAACGTCTTTGAAGTAAAGTCTGTATTTGCACTGAAAGCAGTTTCATCTGCATGATAGTATATCTTACTTCCTATTGGAAAATGGGGTGATGAATTGGCTGTCTTATCTCCACTTCCTCCAGTTGTTGTGAGTGGTTCCATCAACCATGTCATACCATTAACAGACTCAGAGCAAACAACAAGTGATTTAATAGGCAATCCATATGAACCAGAACGGCCATTCAATACTGTTTCACTATTCAGCATAGCACTAATTGCAGTATCAACATATTCCTTGTTTGCTGCATCATATGCTTGAGTTGGGTCAGCAACTCCTGACAACTTCACTTGACCATTTTGACCATCAGAAAGAGTTAATATCTTTTCTCCATTAACCTCTGATGACAACATGGCAACACCTTCATTTTGTGCTGTTAACAAACGCAATGTAGATTCTGCATTTATATCAATACCATCACTAAATGTCTTTAAACCTGCTATTGTCTCAGCACCAGTCTTGTGAACTACATTAGCGTCTATGATTGACGACTTGAATATGGAATACTCTATCAGTCTCGTGCCATCGTAGTAGTATAACGGATTACTCTGAATAAGGGTGTAGTAATATGAATAGTCATTCTTACCATTAAAACCAATCTCAATGTAGAAACTGTCAGCTACCAAAGACCTCTCGTTCGTAAAGTTGTTGGTGTAGCCGCTTGTTGTTTGTGTCGTCAATGTGAATGTGTTATTTGCGACATCCACGACGACTGGCATGAAGATTCTGCTAAATGTGCTATTCGGAAATATGGCCAAATTGTGGTGAACCGAACTATACCTCAAATCGCTGTTTGCTACGGTTGTGAGAAGTGATGTAATATCATTTGTAGATTGGTTTGCAGAAAAAGTATAATTCGATGAATAAATCTTCGCTCCAATCGGAAAAATGGAAGGCACGAGGGTCTTGCCTGTCGATGTCGTAGCTGTCGTAACAAACGGAGTGAGTTTGTCGTTGATGTCAAAAGCACATAAACTATTATACTGTAGAGGATATGCTCCGACATTGATATGACCAATTGAAGTATAGTTTGTATTTAAGTTATATGTCGAGTTGGAGTCATATCCGTAAAGCATATCCCAACAACCACTAGAAACACGAGTGCTGTTGTATATGAACAACATTGTGTAGTTTATGTTGAATTGAGTTGTAAGAGCCGTCGCGGAAGCCATCGTGCCATAAACGCGTTTCGCACCCAATCCATTGATATTTAGAGTGAATCCGCTTGCACTCGAGACCACGCCGTTCCTAAGATAACAGCATACGCCGTCACGCAGTTCCGTGATGCCGTCGACAGTCGCCGTGAAAACGGTTGAAGTGGATGTCGAATCCACCCGACCAAATGGAATACTTATTGCTTTTTTTGCTGGGCCTCCTACAGATTCTCCAAGAGCATACACGGGAGTATCGTTCAAGTCATTGTATGAACCCGTCTTCGACACCTTGTGTAAACTAACAGAACCACCAAGAGATTCAGACGCTGATGGAGTTAATGCTGTTGTGTTTGTTGTGTCAAGAGTGCCTGCACTTCCTCCTCCTCCTGCATCCAAGTTTATCTCTACATCTTGAGAAGCATTTGCTGTAAACGTGCCTTTTGTTGTTCCACCTTGCTTAATAGTAAGTATGGCATTATTGACCGTTGGTATTGTTGGAGTATCATCCAAATCTGAATAACTCCCCGAGAATGCAACAGGTGCTAGAGAAGAAGCTGCTACATAAGAAGTACTATCAACTGACCCATCTGCTTTTAAAAACTGAGAAGACGTACCTCCAGATTTTATAAAACTTGAAGCTGTTACGTTAAGATTAAAAATGGCATTTGTGGAAGATGCGTCTCCATTTAAAGTAAATAAATCAACAAAAGTTCCTGTATTTCTATTCGCAGAAAATTTTAATGTTCCTGTAGAATTCTAAATTTTCCAATCAATATATGAATTATTAGGTCCACGTTGAAATACTAAAGAAGGTGTATCTCCACTACTACTATAAAGCCACGTATCTGATGTAAATTTTTTAACTCCTGAAATAGTCTCTTCTCCAGTTTTATGTACAAGATTAGAATCATTTGGTATTGTTGGCTTATTTTTTATGAAATCGTCAGACGTATTGTCGGTTTGATTCCAATCAGATTGTACGTTAACTTCAGCACCAGCAGCTATTCCATTTAGTTTAATTTTATCAGCTGCTGACATTGCTCCAGCAGAACTAGTAGTAGCAGTAGCCAAAGCAACACCATTAGCACCTACAGATAATCCATTTGCATTATTTGAATCTATCTCAACAGATATGACATTAGAATTGCTTATATCTATACCGTCCCCTTTAGTATATACATCCACCAAGTCCTTTACTGGAATATAGATATGATTCTGTGATGCATTGGCTATAGTCAAGTCAATATACTTGTCATCGACTTGTGCGCCTTGATAAGGTTCATCAGCAACAGTAACAGTTTTGACCTCACCGTTAGACACAACCATGTCCTTAGGTATATTGATTGTGCTACCTACCTATACATTGTCTTTCTTAAGGATATAAGAAGATGAATAGCCATTCTCCGCAACACCAAGTTTCTCAATTGTGTACTCAGGAATACTAACTTGCAAATCCTATACAGTAACACCACCATCTTTGATTATCTTTCCTGTAGTATTGTCAAACACAGCAATGTGATTATTTGTGGCAGTAGTTGGGCCAATAACCGTGTCTTCAATTACCCAAATACGCAGTGTTGTACCATTCATCAAACCAGCCACTTGAGTGTAGTTCTGATTTGCTGTAAAGGTTATGGTAAGTCTGCTGGAAGAACTAGTGCCTTTGGTTCCATTTAATATCTGAGCGTTCTTGATTGGTAAAGAATTAGTACCACCAGTTATATTACAATATTGAATACCATCAAAAACTGTAATATTTTGGCAGTAGCTCCCGAATGAACTACTAACAAATTTGTTTCCAAGTGTATTATATTGACAATAGTTTCCGAATGTATTGCTGTTACAATTGTTCCCAATTAAGTTGTATTGGCAATTGTTCCCAAATGTGTTGTTGTAGTAATCCTTTCCAAATGTGTTGTTTTGGCAGTTGTTCCCAAATAAATTACTGTAGCAATTATCTCCAAATGAGTTTCTGTAGCAAATGTTTCCGAATGTATTACCGTGGCAATTATTTTCAAATGAATTTTGTAAACAACTGTCCCCAAATGTATTATTGTAACAATTATTCTTAAGTGTGTTTGAATGGCAGAATGAAGAAGTTAAGTCTATATTCTTAAAGATGTTTCTAGATAAGGAATATTTATAAACATTTCCAGCTTTATAAATAAAGCTTTTAATAGTATTATCGTGACAGTTCTTGTCTGTCTGTGCAACAGACAAATCATAATGAACTGCATTGACAAATGCATCAAATGTGTAGTAATTATCTCCACTATAAGAGAACATGATATTCTTAAAGTCATATGAACAGTCATTACCCCACTCATCAATCATTCGGTAGATGACACCAGTACCACCACTGTTTCCACCGACAACAACAGTTTCCTGAGAGACGGTAGCTATTGGGTCTGTAACATCAATATCTAAGATAATTACATTGGTTCCTGGTTCAGATACTTTTTTAGGAACAATTGGAGAAACACCATCTGTAACGATTATATTTGAGACAGTATGAAATTCTTTTTCTAAGGCAGCATACTGAGCAGAAGAACCGTATGAATAGCAATTTTGGCCTCTGTACATCACAATCCGTCCATTGAACTCAAGTTCTGCACTTATGCCTGCTCCAAAAAGAATAGAACCTGTAGTTTCACTTGTTACTGACTTTGCTATTACCTTTGTTCCGTTAGTCGGTTGTGGTGAACTGGATATGTCTTCAATCTTTGAAATTAAAGTAATTTTTCCTTTATTGTCAATTACATATATGTCATTGTTTACCGAAGGATATTCTGGGCAGAAAATTTTGGTACAATCAAGAGCAGTCGCTTGGACAGATGTTCCGTATATATAACATTCAAAATCTTTTCCTTCTATAGTAATTGTTTCAATTTCCTGAAATACAAGGACTGTAGAAAGGTTAGCTTTATCTAGTATACCAGAAATATAACCACTATATATGTACTCAGGAACATATTCTGGAATACTTCCTTTTGCACCACCATTACTAGAACTATCTTCAACAGCCCAATCATACTTTTCTGTATTGTTCTCTATGTCATACCACAACTTCCATTTTGATAGGTCACAGTTTGAAAAATAAGTATCACCTTCGTGCTGTATTGCTGATGCACGGTGGTCTAGTTCTGTCTCAGACAATGCTGTTACAATTATATCAAACTGGTGTTCTGCCACTGACACATCTGTCAAATCTTCTGAGACAGTGGTGTTGTAGTTTGTTATTCTATATCGCATGCTAGGCACTAAATCTCCACCATCTCTTAAAGTTTTTAATTCTGAATATGTAATAGGTGTGCATAAGTCAGGTGATAAATCAGAAACAGATATACCACTATCTTTTATCACCTTTCCTGTTGTTCCGTCAAATAATGCTATATGATTGTCTGTTGCTGTAGTAGGTCCAGTAACTTCATCTTCAGCTATCCAAATTCTAAGATTAGTACCATCAACTAATCCAGCAACCTGAGTATAGTCTTTATTCCGTGCAAATGTTATAGTAAGTTTGTTAGAAGCACTTACACCTTTAGTACCATTAAGAATTTGGGCATTCTTAACTGGTAAAGCATTAGTTCCTCCTGTTATGCTACAGTACCCAACATTGTTAAATACTGTTATTGCTTGGCAGTAGTTTCCGAATGAGTTGCTGTAGCAATTGTTCCCTAATGAGTTATTTCTATAACTGTCCCCTAATGAGTTACTGCCACAATCGTTCCCGAATGTGTTATTGTGACAATTGCCCCCGAACGTATTATTGGCACTACTGTTTCCTAACGAATTGTTGTAGCAAATGCTTCCGAACAAATTGTTGTAACAGTTGTCTCCTAATGAGATACAGCAACAGTTGCTCCCAAACCTGTTGTTGTAGCAGTTGTACCCTAACGAATTGCCATAGCAACTTAAAGATAAACTAACATTAGAGAATATGTTTCTTCCCAATTTAAGTGTATATGATGAATTGATGTAGTCATAATACTCACCAATAGTGTTGCCATAGCATACCTTTGATTCTTGTGCAACAGACAAGTCATAGTGAACGGAATCAACAAGAGCATCGAATGTGTAATAATTATCATTAACACTATAGGTAAGTATGTTTTTGAAGTCATATGGACACTCATTATCAAACTCATCTCTCATGTAGTAGATGACACCTTTACCGTTTGTAGTGTCGGCCCAAGCGAACCTATCAGTGTCGTTCTCTAGACAGTACTTCAGTTCCCAAGCATCTAGATTGCAGTTCTGGAAGTAAGTGTCCCCGCTGTGAAGTGCCGCACGAGCATTCTCATTTAGTTCAGTCTCAGAATCAGCAGTAACGATTATGTCAAATACATGACTTGCACTACTTGTATTAGTCTGAGTGGTTGTGCAGGTATAGTCTGTAATCCTATATTGAACTCCAGGAACCAAGTTGCCCCCAGTTTTCAAAGTAACCAAGTCACTATAAGTTATAGATACACTAACATCTGTTGGTATTGAGTTTAACGTTATTGTTCCATTACTATATGAACTAGACATGTTTGCACCAGCCACAACTTTTGTGAATGCATTTCTTGTTATAACTGTCCAAGTACCACCATTTGCAGGTGTTAGCTTATAAACAAACACTTGGTCACCCTGTTGATTATCTGTATGAGTAGAAACACTTCTATAGTATTGGAACTCAACTTCTGTTGGGTTTGTCTCATTATTTACATATGCCAAGAATGCCTTACGAGTTTGCGAGCCAGAAGCTGGGTTACTATTACTACTAGCTTTGCAATAAACGACAGAATGTGTTTCATATGCTGTAATGAAATCATTCCAAGTAGAATGTCCATAAGACATCTCTGACATCTCTGGAGGAGTACCTCCACCTACCAAAAGCCAATAACTTCCATCATAAACAAATGTAACTGCTTCACCAGCATTCCAAGACTTGGCAGTAGTATCACCAGCAGCAGTAGTGCCATACAACTTAACTGCAACAGCACCAGTACCATTAACATTGATGGTAGGAGAAGAAGCAGTATTAGCATTATCAAACCTTACGGTTATCATTACTCCTTCATACAAAGAGAAAACTTCGGTGTCAAGAGTAACGACTTTTGAATTAGTGGATGAACCTGTTGAACTCGTTCCATAGTATGGAGAACGATTTAAAGGGATGAGGCTACCATTTGAACCACCAATATAAGCATTACCACTATCAGTAGCATGATAAACACACCCTTCCTCTGCCATACCATCAGTTGGAAGATTCTCTTCTAATCCCTTTCTAAATGTTACATTCGCCATACATATTTATTTTTAGAATGAACCCCACATAAGAGCAGCATCAGCAATGTCACTCATAGTAGCAATCAAATTGGTTGATTCATTATACGCCGTACCAGTCACAATGTTAACAGCTTTATTTGCATCTATTGTCAAAGCATTTCCACTTATCTTTACTGCTTCAAGAACATTGACTTCACCACCAGCGGCAATTCCATCAAGTTTCCCAGCCTGTTCTTTGGTCATATAACCATCATTGGTTGATGTTGCGGCAGGAATTGACTTTGTATTACCAGATAATGCCAAAGCTCCACTTAACGCAGCATCATGCACAACAGTTTTCCATGCATCAGCAGCAGAGCTTGTTGTTCCAACATTACCACTGCCTTTTGGTAATTTTTTACGAGTGACAGTGATAACACCATTAGTGTTTTGCGTAACTTGCTCAACATACTAATCACCAGGAACTCCCATTGAATCGCCAGCAGCAGGATTCACAGCAGTTTGAGTTTTCTTGAAATCAGATGCATTGTAACCACTATCAGTAATATTACCATTTGCATCAAGTCCAGCAAAATTACCTGCCGTAGCATTTTGTACTTGTGTAACATAGTTTGACAAGTCCATAAAACCAGCCAAAATATCAAACTTATACACAGGAGAAGCAGATGTGCCAGTATTAACAACAACAATATTAGTACCAGCTGGATAAGTTTTACCTGCTCCTTCTACGAAGTTTGTTGTAGTAGTAAACTCCTCACTGACATTATATACATTACCCTCATTGGCAGATGTAAGCAATGATGCAGCAATCTCCGCAGCAGCAAGTGAACCTGCTGGTTTATAGACTGAAGAAATTGCACTATTAATTGCTTGTGTTACCTCTGAAGCAGTCTAAAACAACGATAAATCAAGTGTATCACTTCCATTAGTGCCATTTGCACCATGTGTAGTAAATGTTACTACCTTTCCACTAATAGTTGCATCTATATAAGAATTGGATTCAAACAGAACTTGACTTCCAAGATAAAGATTGCCAGTGTCAGTGCATACATAAATAGTATCCGTATCTTTGCTTTGGATAGCATTGTATGCATTTTGAGTACCTCTTGCTAATTTAACTTTTGCCATATATTATATAATATTTATTTTTTTAAAATTCTTCCCATTCAAGGTCTGCACCACCATCACCTTTTGGCCCCTATGGTCCCTATGGACCTTGAGGCCCCTGTGGACCTTGTGGTCCAATTTGACCTCTAGGACCTTGTGGTCCAGTATCTCCTTTTATAAATTTATCTATTATAACAGAAGCATCACATTCATGTGTGTAATCTTCTAAATTTATTGTTAAATCGACATTACTTAATGAAACATCGAAATCTTTATCTGCTACATTACTAGTAACGTCAAAATCATTTTTTTGAATCTCAAAAGTAACGTCAATTGTTCTTTTGATTTCTTGACTCATATATCTTCATTTATTCTACGTTCTTCAAAGAACATTCTTAACTTCTTATCGGCATGAGACATGTCTTGCTTGTTTTTGTCAAATATTACTATTTCAACATCAACATTACCAATAAAGTTCTTAGTTATAGAACTTGGTATTTGAGCTATATAAAGCCCAGTAGATTTACCATAGTGTATATCCCCTTTACTTAACATAGCCACATATTTTTCACAATATTCATCATAAAATCCTATTGCTATATCTTCTCCAGCCTATATATTATGTGGTTCACCATTTTCTTTTAAAAGAAAGGTCATTGTAAATGAATCACCCTATTGTAATTTTATTTGTTTCATATTACAGAAATTGCTTATTCGCTTGTTTTTTTACTATTGTTTTCTTGCTTGTCTGCAAGAAACTAATTAAAAGGACCATCTGCCCATTCTACAAGATTATTAAGTGTTACCTCTACAGAGTCTAATCTATTATCAACTAATTCTATTTTTTCAATTATTTTATCTTGGTTGAGATTGCCCTATTTTGCAAATTGTTTGACATCTTCCATCATACCCATCATGTCAGTCCAATAAGTTTTCATTAGGGATAACTGCATATTGATTGATTCTGTGGTGGAATTACTAGCTTCATTGTCTTTAATTGTGGTGTCTTGCTTTCTGTATTTAATAAGCTTATATAAGCCAAATATAAAACCTTCGGAAAGCAATACAGTTATCAGCGTAACAATAACGGTTGTCCAATCTATATTCATTTATCTAATATTTTTACAAATTTAACTTCTTTTACATCAGCATAAGGATTGTTTTCTTGCACTGTAACATTAATTACAGTGTGTTTTCTCTAAAACAATCTTCCTAACCAAGTTTTACATGGAGGGTTTATTGTTTCCCTTTTTGCATATATGAAACAATTTAAATCAGTATTAATGTCTATATTAGATTCTATGTTATTTGGATATTCTAAATGAAGGCATTGACTATACCATTCGTCTCCTATGCAAGTATCAAGCTTAAAGTTTGCATCATTAAAAATAGTGTCATATACATTTAAAGTATCATGTATAAACACTTTCTCTTTTACTTTACCCATCTGCTTTATTTTAGCATCTTTGATTTTTAGTTGCTTTCTTAAAGAATCTAATTCTTTTATAGTAGAATCATTTGTATATCTAAGCTGCTCTACAGTAAACATAAATACATTATTCTGCTCCTTTATTAAGCCTATCTAAGATTCATATGCTTTATTGTTCTATACAGCAATTTGATAATCTTCAAGAAAGTTTTTTGACTATGCGGTTTTCCATACGCCAAATCCACATAACAATATTATTATTATACTGAGTACTAATATTATCTTGTCTTTCATTTTAGTATAAGTTCATTAAAGTTTTCTTTATAGCATTCACATGAGCATTAGCAATCTTTTGTCTCATTAAAGATTTCATAAGAATTTCCTTGCAGTCTTTCTCATTATCCATAAAGAAATTCTCTGTAAGGATTGCAGGACAACTAGACTTGTACAGAATATAGAAATTCTTCTCCTTGTCTATATCTCCATCAGTCATGTCAAGTCTCATCTTTTGTGTAGGAAATTCAGACTTCATTTCATTCCAAAACACTTGGGCTATATCATCAGACTTGGTTTTTCCAACAGACGTCCATACTTCCCATCCAGTGCCACAACCAGCATTGGCATGTACACTAACAATAAAGCATTTTTTATTGGTTTTCTTCCAAATCCTGTTAGCTCTCTTTACACGCTCTTCAAGAGAAATGTCCTTGTCTTCAGGTACGAGAATTTCATATTTGATTCCACATTGCTTTAATTGTTCAGCAATGCGTTTCACAATATCTCTATTAAACTCCCATTCAAACAATTGTGACCCATCAGGCCATTTAGGGCTACGCTTGCCAGCAGTTTCCTTGCCATGACCATTATCTAGGATTATAGTGACATCCTTATTCTGCCAAGAGAGAGGTTTTTGACTTAAGTCAGTTGTTTTAAATAAATTCTTAAATATCATAATATCAAATATTATTGAACACTAGTTATTTCTTCAAATTTAGCAATTCCGAATTGCAGTGTAACCAATACATCTTTTCCATTCATATCGCTTAATAAATCTTGTGGGTCTATAACATCTCCTACACAACTGACGTTGGCATTTGGAGGACAATTGTTAAATCTAATATAATATGGATTCGCAGACGACTGTATGCTTGTTATATGTATTTCCTTAAATGCATGTATATTATAGAATGTCCAAGAATTCATAATATAAGTAGAAGAACTAATTTCACTATCATCTACTGTAATAGTTCCGTCTGATGTAAGCTGGTTGCCGTTTATTGTCAACCTTCCGTTTCCACACGATATCTGAGTTGTTGCAAGGTCTGGATTAGGAACAGCACCCCATTTTGCAACAAGGTCATTGCCATCACCATCGCATATAATAACATCTCCAGCTACTGCATTATTCATTGATATTGACACTGTATTATTAGTTATATCAATAAGGTTATCATATCCATATTCAGTACTTTGCGGGTTTTCCCAACTAACACCATTTGCTGTTTTTGTAAGGACTTGATTTGTTATAGCACCCTAAGTTTTTATATTTATAGTGTTATTAGCTGTAATTTCTATACCAGTACCTGCATTTATTGAAATTGGAGTTGCATCTGCACTAATAGTCATAACATCCCTAATAATATCAATATTAATGCCTTCACCTGCTCGGATATCAATCCATTCCATATTATTGTTCTACTAACTCCACCCCTATCCTTCAGGATTCCATGGAGATTTTATTCTCAAGAACTTACCAGCGTTGGAAGGACCAACATCCCAAATATGAGGATATACATGTGGGTCGCTTGCTTGACCCCAAGTAACATTAAATCCTCCTAAGGAAGAAGAATTTCCAAGTATATTTTCAAGAAGTTCTGCTAAAGATGCAGGGTCAATTATAGGAGTTTCTACAACATTTCCATTATTTGTATGATGGGTTAATGCATATCTTACAAAAGATGGATGTATATATGCGAAATTCAAATGATTATGATTTTCGTCTCCTTGATAATAATTTCCAGGATAATTACAACCATGCAATGCAACCACGTCAGAGTCATCGTGCATAAAAACTGGTATTGCATAAGCATGTTTATCCGTAGTATAATTCTATATGTCTGCTATTAATTCTCTAGCTGATTGATTTGGATTATTCTCATTGTCTGTAACAAAGTCATTTATATTTTCTGCCTTTATTCCACCAAGTATTTGTTTTGTTGCTCTTCTCCACTCAATATCACCGCTTGATATAAGTTCTTGAATCAAATCACCCCATTCGTAGTTATTGCCACCTATTACACTTGTATTGAATGCACCAGTAAACCAATCTGTTTGGAATATCTTGTTCCATTCTGTTTCAGTCACAAAATCACATATAGCATCTCCTAATGTACCAGCATCAAACAATTCGTTTGGACTATCATTCGGATTCCTGAATAATGGTAAATGATTTTGCTAGAAACCATTGTTTGTATGTGTAGTATTAGGATAATTTATTGGTGTGTATGTATAATTGACACCATTAACGACATTTATCTTAAATTTTGCAGTAGAATTAAATCCAACAATAGGATTCCAGATACCACAATCATAAATTTTAAATATATAGTCACAATCTCTTTGAGAGTCAGAATCCGTTGTAGGTTCTCCATTTTCGTCAAGGTGTGCATTCCTTGAAAGCCATATATCATATTTATTTGAAGGCTCATTAGGAGAGAACCAAACTGTCCTTCTAGGATTTAAATTATTTATAGCCATTATTTCTAAGTTTTATTGTTATTTTGTTTTCTTATTTGTTCCCTTTTAATTTGATTATCACTTTCATTCTTCTGTTTATCAAATTCAAGTCTTTGCTTATCTAATTCTTTCTAATGAAGGAATTTATCATTTTCTAACTTCATCTTTTCATCAAACTCCCTCATTTTTTCCAATAGTGTTTCCCTCTCTTGATTGTCAGCAATGCCATCATTATCTATATCCTACTATTGATTCATTGAAGCAACAAGAATCTTAGTTTCATTATCTCTTTGGTTTATCTAATCTTTAAACTAAAATTCTCTATCCTACATCTGAGCTTTAGCTTCAATTTCCTACTATTGCATCTGCTATTGCTGCTATTGCATTTGTTGCTATCTCTATAGCATTTCATCTTCAGACTATTCAATCATTCTTACCTTCTCTGCAATAGAACAAGTTTGGAATATCTTCATTGCAGTAGAGAAATTAATCATTTGGTTTTGAAGACCTGCTTGAACCAACATATCAAGTTTTTGAGTCTGTTCTTCAACTCCCTATGAATTGTCTACTATTAAGCCATAATCACTTTCTGCAAATTCATCACCATCAATAGCCATTATTCTTTGGGAAATATCAGAAGTGATGTAAGGGAACTTCATATTTCTTCCTCTCATTGCAACTTTTGCAGTTTCAAGGAAACACTCAAGCACTCTCTTCTTAAGGTTTTCATGGGTTATAAATACCCACTCTGTAATATGAGAGGATTGAAGGGTTGCTCTTTCAACACCACCAACAGTTTCCCTATTGCTAACCTAACCTTCTCTTTGCTTTGAAATACCTACTACTTCAGACATTTCAGCTTTAATAAATTCAAGAAGGTTAATATATTGCTATATAAGATTACCAATATTTGTAGAAAACACTGCTTGAGAAGCATTATTTAGCTAACCAACTGCTTTTCCTTGCAAGAATCCAGAGCCTTCCTTAGCAGAATCCCTTACTCTAATATGATTTACTTTAGCATAGTATAACCATTTATCTACATCCCATCCTTTAGGAACCAATGCCAAATCCATATCAAGCATTGTACCCCAATCTGATGCAAGAGCTTTATTAAGCCTATCTTTAACTACATCATAGAGATAATTATAAGGTTTCATCATATCAACCATAGAGAAGGGCTTTCTACCATTGTATGAATAAATAGAACCTATAATTCCAAAATTACATAATGAAGGATTGTTTATCCTGTTGTATTGGATTTCCATAGGTCCCATATCAACATACACATCCTTGCCTATCTTTACTCCATGCCAAGCTTCATTAATCCAGACTATTTGTTCTTCCTCTCCAGCATTAAAGTCTGTTATATATTCATCTGTATAGAATTCAGTGTAAGATTCTCCAGTTTCAATATCATATTTCTTAACTATCTTACACTTTCTTCTGGATTTCCAATACATTCTTACTACCCTGATATTGCCAAATGGGTCATAAGGCATTGAATCTGCCATATGTTCTCCATAAGCGTTGAATGGGTCAAAAATAAAGTGGCCCTCTTCATCAGTTCTTATATATGCAGCAGTATCATCATATTCATCACTTTCTCCAACTCCATCATGTGTGAAATCCTTATATTGCTTCATAAAAGCTTTTGAAACCTTTGCAAAATCCTTATCACTAAAGAAAGTATCAAAGATTTTGCCTGGACTCCAATATTGAGTAATTACCACCACATCAGCATCTTCAATCTTATTTGAATAACCTGACATATAGGTATCAATCTCAAAAGGATTTATCTTTTCAAGATAAGGCTCTCCATTGTTTATAAAGCATTGGTAAATCTCTTCTCCAAGAACCAAACCATCCCAAAAACCATAATGAAACTATAATTTAAAATCCTATTCTGCTGAATAGTGTTTTAATAATTCATTAGCTCTTCTTTCTCTAATATCTTGATATTCATACTTATAGTATTTATTTATCTTCTAGAGCTATTCTTGGGCTTCTTCTTCACTTTGAGCTTGATTCATTACCCATTGCTATAAGTCATTGAATATAGCCTGTTTCTTCTATTCCTCAATGTCACTTATTGAAGTTGGATTAGTTACTACAACCCTATAGTTGAAAGGTCTCCTAGACTCTTCTCCCATAAGGACTTGCAGTTTAGCATTCATAATGGGGTAATGCTGTATCTTTTCAGGAATATATCCCGCTTCAATCTAATCAGGGTTTAAGATTAGTTGTAAATCACTCATGTCTAATTTGCCTAGACACAAATCCTCATTAATCTTCTTATGTCTATATGATTTCCTAACAGCTTCAATTACACTGGAATTGGAATTTGTAGCCCAATCCAAATGCTTCTTAGCCCAACGAGCAGTCTTACTTCTATTGGGGATTTGCTGTTCAGGGAAAGTATTTATTCCAAATTCCATATTATTCTTCTATTTGGGCGCAAAAATACAAAAAACAACAAACATAAATGCCATACTCAATTAAAAAATTAAGCATGGCATTTATTAATAATTAATTCTACTAAAGTATCTTCATTGTTATCTTGGCACTAAATCTTTTATCATAGTTAGTGGTAAAGAATTCATCATTGCCTAAATAATCTTTATCATCCACTTCTTCATTCAATTTACCCATATCTCCCTAATATAGAATCATCTTTTCCTCTCTATAAAGCATTACTTGCAATAGAGCCATTATTCTATCCACATTTAAGTCAGGATTAAATGAAGCAAGCTCTCTTAACAATGCTCTACTTTTGATGTAATAGAGATTAGGCAATGTTATTTGAACTGTAACTCCTTCATCATTAGTAACTTCTGTTACTACAGGTTTTAATAGCCAATCCCTAATTAAGCCTAAACCAAAAGCTTTAACAGACATTGTTGCCTAAACGCCTTTACTAGAGTTCCCCCAATTAGAGTATTTAATCAGCTGTCTCTATCTTAAATAATCAGGAGTATCTGCAAGCAATGATAAAGAGTTCATTCTTGAGAAATAAGCATAGGTATTTTTCTTATTTGATTCATATAAACACCTAGCATTATAAAATAAACACAGTAATCTGCACTTTTCATTTAAGTCATCTGCGAAGGCAGGTCTTCCTGTATATTCTGCTACAATTCTGTCAGTAAACAAGTCTAATACAAACATAGAACCTAAAGACATTGATTTTGCAGCATCATTCTCATAGTTATCCAACCCTATTATATATCTTCCTTCAGGTATTTTTCCATTGATTTTAACAGGCATTTCATAGATTTCCAAGGCTCCTTCAGTCCTTTGGTTTTCTTCCATACTTAAAGGAAAGTCCCTAATAGGCTGTTTATCACTTATTTGAAATTCCACATTTCCTGATTTAGTAAGAACTAAATCTCCTACATATACATCATCATAAAAAGCAGGATTATTGTCTATCTAAGCTATTCTCTCATTAATCTAAGTGATTGGAAACATATTAGAGCCATATCTTAGAATAGCTTCTTGAGGAACAATAGGAATTTCTGCAATACGCTTGGTAATAGCATTTACATCAGAGGTGTTATACTTAACCTAAAATCTATCCTAAAGAATTATAAGCAAGGCTTTTACTACATCAGAATTACCATTCTCATCATAGCAACCATCATAATTCATATAGCCTGGGAAGAAATAAGAAAAGTATTCCTTGCCATAACCAAGCCTATCATAAACATTCTTTACTTCCTAGACTCTATAACCTATTGGATGGTACATAATTTCCTACATACCAGCAAAGTCAGACTCTTGGTCACCAGCAGTTCCAATACCTACAATCTAACCGAATGCTCTCTAACCTTCCTCAACAGAAGGTCTTAAGTTTGCATATAGCTTTTTAAGGTTACTAAAAGTTCCTGCCTCTTCAAGAACATAAAGAACACCTCTAGTACCTCTTAATTTTGATGCATTATCAGCTGATGAAACACCTACTACAGTATTTAAAGAACCTTTCTAAGTGCCAGTATCAAGGTCTTTATATCCCATAGTCCAAGTCATATCATTAAGAGAAGACAATAATCTTTTCCTAGGAAACTCTGTATTCTAAGCCAAATGGTCTATAATAGCCTAGAATTTATTTAATGTCTGGTCACCTCCTATAAGCTTTGATTTATCAGCAGCTGTTATATAGGATGTCACTCTTTTCATAACATCCATAAACTCACCTAAGACAAACCTCTTGCCTAACATTGAGGCTACACTTAATGATTTACCCTTACTTCTGGAAGCAAGTATAAATCCATGCTTACCATTACCTCTGGCTCTATTTAAATAATGGAACATTAAATAGTGGCCATCCCATACTCTAGGAAAACCTATCTTTCTTCTACCGCTTTTTGCATTGGTACCATTATCTTCTGTAAGAAGAATAGGACAATAATTTAAGAAGAAATAATAATCTCCAGGAATCCATTCTCCATCAGACTTTCTGACATAACCTTCAAAGCATCTTCTATATTCTTCTCTAATCCACTTGCCATACTCACTTTTAGGATTGCCATTAGGTCTTAGTTTAGTATAGCACCCATACTTTTCAAAATGAATAGCAGCAGGCCTAAAATAGTCCATATCCTCAAGTATATGAGGATTCTCTAAATCTACAATAACTCTACCCTATTCATCCTTAGGTAAATCACTTACTCTTCTTCTATTAGGAGAAATTAAGTTCTTTATATAGGGTACCTCATTTATAAAACAAAGAAACTATTCCTGTATTTCTTCGTCATATAAATCAAGTAACTCCTAAGTTACAGGAGTATTATATTCATTCGTCCCAACTAATGCCATCTTCAAATACTGCTTTATTTTCGTTACCTCCTCTTGCTCTACCATTCTCCTCAATTTCCTTAGTAATGATTTTCTCTGCTTCAAGCAAATCCTTGGAAAGTTGTGGAATCTATCTTATAGCCTGTGTAATAGAGCTAATAGTATAAACAGCCTTGCCTTTGTTATCCCTTTCATCAAAATCTATCTTCTCAAGGTAATTACTTAGTTTGTCTATAGCTATCTTAGTTGACTATAAGAGTCTATAACTTAATGTTATAACATGGGTTTTATAGCATTCTATACACTCCTATAATTCTTTAGTAAGTTTAAATCCTTTACTTAAACCTTCCTAAACAATTATTTCCTATAGTCTTTCATTATCATCAATGATATAACTATAGGAACTTCTAGGGTCTGCATAATGATATATTACAGAAAGATACTCCATAAACTTCTCATTATCTTTCTAATAATATTTATTATATAATTCTCTTAGAGGCTTAGCAAGGAAAAACTCCTCTGTAATCCTCATTTCAAAGTTTTCTACTTCTATTAAATGCATATCAATAAATTAATTGACTCCAAGGTGAGACTTGAACTCACGCTGTAGGTTTTGCAGACCTATGCCTTACCAACTTGGCTACTCGGAGATAAAAAGAGAAAGAGCCTCCTACTGGAATTGAACCAGTATCTCAAGATTACAAATCATGTATAATAACCTTTATACTAAGGAGGCTTCCTAAAATCACTTCATAGGCTCATATTTAAAGTTTCTAATTATCAATGGTGTATATTGTTGAATATCATGATTTTCAGGGTCTTCACACCATACATTAAAAATAACATTCATTTTATATCCTTTTTCAGGGTCTTTAAGGTTTTTGATTAGTTTTTCACAAACATCACCTTTTATAGTTCTTACTACTACACCATTAGCTTTGAATGTTATTTTGTTTGGAAGCCATTCACACTCATATTTAATAAAATTCTCATCAGGAGATAGAGGTTGTTTGCATATAGAAATATTCCTAGAACCTACATGAGTTTTATTTAATTGTTCATCTCTATAATGAACATTTGTGGTAGTTCTCCAAGAAGGCTTAATCCAAGGAAAGTAAGGTTCTGTAAGTCTAAACCAATCTTTCTTTTCTTCAGTCCAGCCTTCTTCAATATCTATCTCTGGAGGCCAATTTCCTGAACCACTTAACCAAAAAGAAGCAGATATATTTTTACCTCTAGGCATTTTCATTTCACAAGAGAATGTACCAAAATCAAAAGCTTTAATACTTCTTATTGTAGCTGCTTCATATTTAGGATAGTATACTTTTCCATCCCATTTAATCTCTTTAGGATTAAGCTTACAATAAAGATGAATTTCGCCATTTCTCATTCTCACAGCAACATTTTCACTGTTACTATACCAATAATATGGATACTTAGGATGTACTACTCTTCCACCCTCCATCTCACATTTCCATGAATGGTTACACCAATTAAACTGCATAATATTAAACTTTAAACTTAGGTGTCAGGTGGGGCTCGAACCCACGACATATAGAACCACAATCTATCTTTCTACCAACTGAACTACTGACACAGTGGACCTTAGGGGACTTGAACCCCTCCTAAGAGCTTGCAAAGCTCCCGTGCTAGCCAACTATCACTAAAGGCCCTGGTGTAAGCCCCTTAATAATAAGGGGTATATTGGGTTACCAATATAGTTGTAATACTCTGCTCTACAACCAAGCCATGTTAGTCCTCTCAATGTATCCCACAAGCAGTTTGATGGTCTATAGATGCCATAATTGAGTAGTCTTCCTAGCATATTCTCTATGCAACTGCTAACTATTTAGGACTAGCGGAGATAGGAGTAATCGAAACTCATACTATAAAGTACCATCTGCTTAGCAGGCAGTGTCCTTTCCCCAAGGATTCTCATCTCCAAAAGGGAGATTTTCATCTCCCAAAAAATTTTTAAAAATGAAACCTATATTTATTAGGCTGTAATTATTTCATTTTATCACGAATATCATGTGCTTCTTTAAATCCTAATCCTTTAAACTCAAGAAAATAGTAAAGCCAATGAAATTCATCATCATTTAATACTAATGTATGTGTTTTATCTTTATCTTCCATTTAAGCAGTAATAATCTCATCTTTAACTATCACAATATCTGATGTAGGATTTTTATCATATTCAACTTCCTCTGCTTCATCATAAATAACCATAATGTCATTATCTTGAATATGCATATACTTTACACCATCAATATACTCAAAAGGAGGTCTATAATCAATAATCTTTTCCTCCATTAAATCTCTCTTAATAGAATTCTCCTCAAATCTTTTTATTGCATATCTACCAAGACTTACCTTAACAAGGTCTCCTTCTTTAACTGTCTTTACAAAAGGACCAACTGCAACTACTCTTTGCCAAGGCTTAATTGTTCCTTGAGAAAATACCAATAAACCATTCTTATCAAATTGGTCTTTTTCAAATCTATCATATGTTACAAAAACACCATTAAATGTTGGTCTTGCTTTCTTTACTTCTAACATACTTCTTCCTTTGATTAGTTTTTAAATAAGTTTTATAAGTGCAATATAATTTACCTAGTGAAGGAATATTTATACAGGTTTTCATATTATTAAACTCTTCTTCTGTCATACCTTCTTTGAAGGGTAAAGAGCTTATATACTTCTTTATTTCTTCCCAATAAGATGAATATAAGCTCTTTACAATATCCCTATCAATACCAAGCTCTTCAGCAACTTCTTTATATGCTCTTTCAAGATTATTCATTCTTTCTATAATCAAACCATAAAAGTAACCTATAACCAGTATTGTCTTTTATGTTAGGTATAAGTTTAGGATTAATCTTGTTGTCAGCAATCACTCCTGCCTTTCTAAGCTTGTGCATGGAAACTTGAAATCCTGATGCTGACAGTCCACACTCTTCTCTAATTTTAGCTTTGGTTTCTACACTAAATAAATACTCATCCAATAACTCAGTATCTTTTATATCCCTGCCTAATTCTTCCCTAAATTTACAGAAGGTAGATAAAACCTTTATTTCTGTAGCATTTAGTTTATGTATAGGCTTTAGCATTTGAAACCATTTTTCATAGAAATCAAGAGTGCCTTTACAAGGAATCCTTATACCACTATCAACATTTGGTAAAGTTCCCATAATTACTCCTTATCTTCCTTTTCTTCTTCTTTATTTTCTTCCTCAGGTTCTTCCTTAATAGTCATAATTTCCTTGACTTCATTGACACAAATAGCAATAAAATCATCATCAAAATAACTACCTTTATCCAATACTTCAAAGAGATAATGCAATCTTACTTCAACATTGTTAAGTCTTTGCATTTGCTCTTCATATTGCTTGCATTTGGCAATCAATTGTTGGTTTTGTTGATACAATTGACCCGCAGCCTTCTGTAAATCTTCGTAAGAGATTTTCTTAGTTTCTTCTTTCTTAACTTCCTTACCAGTCATATTGACTGTCTTGCTTTGATTTTCTTCCATATAATTTTAAATATTTATGTTTATATTTAGTTTCATATAAATCTTCCCAAGCTTCAATACTTGCTTTGCCTATATTAGTATTACCACATTCATCACAGAAGCAACTCTAATCATCCCATCCTATGATTTTAAGTGATAAGCATTCCTTGCAATATAATACTGGTTCAGCATTATACTCTTCTTTTGTATATTTCTTCTCCTAATCCATAATAAATTATTATTTGTACCTCGTAGAGGACTTGAACCTCTGTGAAGGGATTAGAAATCCCTCATTCTATCCACTGAATTAACGAGGCTTAATTTGTCGCCCCACTTGGATTTGAACCAAGACTTAGAGTTTTAGAGACTCCTGTGCTGACCATTACACCATAGGGCATTAAGGGATTTCTCCCTTTTAATTAATCAATCAAATTATAATCACTCTGGAATTTTATCATACATATCATCGTTGATGGTATCCCACATTTCAGTATCTTCCAACTTCAATGCTTTACAAAGATTAAGCCACAACACATATTCATCAACAATCTTTTTACCAAGATTGCTCATCACACTGATATAAAAGTCCTTATTGTATGGACCACCCTTTAAAGAATTATTCTCTTTAACTAATCTATTCCTTTCACTAATGTGCTTTTGGTTTTCCAAAACTAACATTTTATTTTCTTCAGAAAGTCTATCTGATACATTAGCAGCTTCTTTTAGAGCCTTATTAAGAGCTTCTACTTGTTTATTTAAACTACTGTTTTCTGAATAATACTTTTTGTTTTGCTCTCTTAATCTCTTAATTAAATCTTCTTGTGAGGATTCGTAATTAACCTTGATATTGTTGTTTTTAGCTTCTTCTTCTTTCTTTTCTGCACTTTCTAATGCCTTCCAGAAATAAGTCAATAAGTCCTCAATGCTGTTAAATTCTTTTTCAATCATATTATTTATTATTATGGTCTCTTATACTTAATTCATTTAATTCATCTTCAAAATCTATAAATGACTATTCATTTGTATATCCAAGTCTTTCAGTTACTTCAATTAATTCTGTAGCATACTTAATGACCTATCTATAGCCAAACTTAAGCATCTTTAATGTCTTATCATCTTTCATTAAAATAACCCTTCTATTGATTGTTGTCTATCTATTGTAACAGTATCTCTTTTAATTAAAGAGGGTTCTAATCTTCTTAAATCTACAGGAGAACCAAAAGGATGGTCTCCACAATGAGTCATTCTTGAAGAGTCAAAGACAGCTATTTTATTCTCTTTGACATACTTTCTCCAATCTTCCAAACTCCATCCACTAGGAAGGTAGGCTAAGTCAAAGCATACTAAATAACCATCAATCAGGTCTTCCATTTCTACAATATTCTTATTTTCTTCCATATTTTTAATTATTAAACGCTGCAAATATACAACTTATTTTTTAATTAGCAAGTATTTTTATAAACTTTTTTGTATTATTTTTATTAAGTTATTGATTTACTTTACTTTATTCTATCAAATATTTTTTGCTTAAATATAATATCATATAGACATTTACTTAACCATTCAACTAAAGCTTCATTTTTGCCTTCCTCCCAATACATGCCTTCATCAAGAATCATATGCAATAGTTCATGTAAGATAGTCCTAATGATTTCTTCTTTGTTTATTTTATCACCATTAGGATAATTCTCTGCTATTTCTAATTGCTTATATACTGCATCGCTTATTCCCCAAGCGAAGTCACAACCATCAAAATCTATATTATCTTTAAAAGATACTTTATACTCTTCTCCAAATATGTTAAACTTAAAATCTTTCATTTTATTCATATTAATAAATTACTTGAGTACCTAATATACAATGACATATTCCAGAACCACCATTTTTAGGATTGTTAGGACAACTTAAACAAGTATTATTATAAAAATGTGGATAATATGGAAAGTTAGTATTATAGGTCATTCTATCTTCTTGAGGGTTGTTATCTGTTATAACAATTACTCCATCTTTAATTACTATTGTCATATATGTAAAGTATTTTTTATGATTTAACAATTAGGTCTGCCTTTTTCCATAGTAGCTTCTAAATACTCAGAAAGAGTTACTTTACCATTTTGAAGAAGCCAATAATAAGCTTTTCTTAACTCTTCCTTTGTTTTACCTTCAAGCCACTCTTTATTTATTTCATTATTTTCTTCCATATCTATTATTTTAATGCTGCAAAGATAAGTAAAAAAGTAACACAATGTGTATTTATATTAAATTTTAATAGGTTAAATTCGGAATTTTACTTACATCATCTGTAACTAGGATACCATATTTAGTAAAGAAGTCTTCTATTGCTTTACTTTTTGTAGAGTTAAAAGCATCAGGTCTTACAGCAACTGCTTTCTTTAAATCAACCATTTCAAGAGGCATAACTTCTCCATAAGCATTATATTTATTTCCTAAAAGGTATGACATATCCAATCTTCTTGTTGCACTTTTTAAACTTTTGTCTCTATTGGTAAGTTTCTCAAATAAACTTCTAGGTCTTTTCCATTCATGAGTAGCATAGTTGGCTTCTCTCTATGTTTCACGCAATCTGCCTAAAGTATTAAGCATTTCTTCCTTTACTTTAAGAACTTCTTCAGCATTTAATGTTCTATTAGCCCAAGTCTCTGCATTTTTCCAAGTAGGTGAATACATATCAACAGGACTAGCCACATGTTTCATACCATCAATATACTTTGGGTCAAAATAAAAAGTATATCCTAGACTCCAATCAAAATTAGGGTCTTTTGTTATAGCTATAGAAGGAGCAGGAACCATACCTTCACTTTCATTTATTATTTTCTCTAAAAGTTTATTATCAATTGTATGAGTCAGATAATGAGAGCCTTTTCCTGTTGTATTCAAAGAATTTTTATATGGTCCAGGATTAATTAGTCTATTTACTGTATTATATCCATATTTACCTAATTTATATGCTCCATATAAATCTAATCCATTAAGTAATAGTTTTATTGCACCAGTACCATATCCTCCATTTTTAATTTCCTCAATATTTTCTTTTATTCTACTAGGAGCATTTATAACACCATCAGCTGTTAATGCAGCATCAACAACGGGATTATTCATAACTTTAGAAGCAATAGGAGCAATAAGTGGAGCAAGTTCTGCTGCTCCTATTGTTACAGCAGAAGGTCCAAATGTCAGTGCTGTGGCAGTAATAGCATTCTTGTTCATGTGTTCTTGCCAATCATTTATCCATTGATGGTCTTTTACCCAAGAGCGATAAGCCTGAGGTTTGTCTTTTATCCCTCTGTATTTACCATGACTGTCCCAGAAATCATTAAAATCACTACGATATGATGCATTTACAGTAACTTCAGGCAAGTCTATTCTGCCTATACCAGCCTATTCATTTACAATCGGCATATTATCAAAATAAGACTGCTTTTGTTCATTATATCTATCAAATACTGTACTATTTCCTCCTAATTGATGTTTATGATTCCACTTTCTAGCATTTAAAGCAAAGGTTGCCATCTTCCTCTAAGCAGGAGTACCATGTGCTTTAAACCAAGATGCTGAATGCCCTGTTCTTTTCTTTAATGCAGTAAACTTGCCTCTATTCTCTGGCTTTATATATATGCCTCCTTTTTTAAATAAGTTACCTCCTAAAGCTTTTATTGGATTACCAAAGGAATCATATTGAAATACTCCGTTTCTATCATAGTTAAGAGGGTCTGCCTTTAAAAATTCAACAGTAGCAGTTTGTTCTGGTGTAGGTTTTCCTTCATAAACATATTTACCAGAATTATTCCACCAATCTTGAATATTCTTATTTTTCCAAGCTTTTAATCCTATATTCTTAACCTCATTAGTATGATTTTTATCTCCTGTATTATAATCTCCCTATGAATAATATCTAATAGCATCTAATAATGGGTGAACAGAACCATTAGTGTCAAACCAATGGTAGTTATTTAATAATGCATATGAAGGAACATCACCATAAGCTGTAAACTGATTTGCATTATACCAAGCTCTCTACATCTGTTTCCATTCATCATCAGCAATTCCATCAGGTCTTTCTATATTCATTGCAGGAATAGCACCTAAGTGTGTCTCTTGTATTCCAAGTCCAATAGCTTCATAAGGTTCTATCTTTCTTGGTTTTGGATTTGCCTTTGCTGGGTTTTGAGCAGTCTTTAAATTTCTATTATGAATACCTGCATATTTTACAATAGAATCTAATACGTTTGTACTTGTAGTACTTCCATTTATTAGAATAGATTTATCTGGAATATAAGGAATTGGATATTGAGGGTCAACACTATATATGTTTTTTCTCATTAAGTCTTCATAAAGCTCACTTCGTTCCTATGTTGAAGAATCATTCCTATTTATTCTGTTTAATGGTCTTAATTTTTTACCATTCTATGCAAAATGTCCTCCTTTCTAATATCTTACATCAGGAATATCTCCATAACTAAAAGGCTTAGCTAATCCTCCTAATTGGAATTGATTACCAATTAAAGGATGTTCATATACCATAGACCCTCTAAACTTATAATCATTCCAAGGCATCATTATTTTAGTATCACCAGTATCAGATATTCCTAATACAGGGTAATCTACATAATCCATTGTTATATTATTAGAAGGAATTATAGTATCTTCTTTTTTCTTTTTTCCATTAAATAGCCATTGACCATAAGGAGATACTATTGGACCTCCTTTAGAAGCATAATGTGAAAAGTCTTCTTGTTTTGTGTTGTTTTGCACCACATTATTTAACATCCAAGCAGCCTTCTCATTATCCATTTGTTTAAGAGGTCTTAAATTAGGATATATATCTCTAAGTTTTTGAATATCTTCTGGGGTAGCATCTTTTGTTCCTCTACTATCATAAATACCATATTTATAAAGCATAAAACGAAGAGCTTCTAAATCGCTGTGTTTTTCATATGACCAAGAATCATGTCCTGGAGCAGTATTTTGATTTTTATTTAAAGCGTCTAATTGCCCTCCATAAACAGTAGACCCCCAAACACCATGATTATATCTATGCATCATTTCATGAGGAACTATAAACCAATATGGAAATTCTTTATCTTCATAAAGTGGGTCTGCATTAATTATAACATTTATGGGTTTTCCTGTTTTACTGCTATTACTGCTTTTATAAATTCTTTCTCCACCAGAAGCATAATCATTAACATCAAAAACTCCTAATGTAGACATAGGATAATCTCTTAAACTTTTTCTTAATTCTTTTGCACTGCTAGTATAATTAGGATATTTAAACCAAGAAGGATTGTTTTTTCTTTGGTTTTTTATAATTCTATCAATACCTTCTGAATTTGCATAACTATTAAAGTAATTTGCAACTTCTTGCGCTCCTCTAGACTCTCTAGGGCCTATACTGGCTAGATATTTTTCTCCTCCCCAATTAGTAGCATTTAGTATATCATAACGTGTATTTCTGTACTTATCTATAGTAGCTTGTCCTAGTTCTTTAAGAGCATCATAATATTCTTTTTTCTTATTATATAAATAAGTTTCAGCTTTATAATTTTTATCTATTGCTTCTTGAAGTCCTGGATAAGAATTATATGCTTTTTTATATCTATTACTAAAAATATCAAAAACTCCATTGTTCTTTTCAATAGCATAGTCATAAGCTTTTTTACGAACATCTCTTTCTTCTTTATCTGCTATATCGCTCTATTTATCAGCATATCTATAATTAGACAAAGCATTTTTATATCTACTATATATTTGTGAATATGTCCCTTGTCTATCAGGTCCGCTTACAGCATCTACTTCCATCTATCCCTTAGTTTGAAATAGATGTCCTCCTTTAGAGGCATAATGAGACAAATCTTTTTGCTGCGTGCTATTTTTAGCAACATCATTCAATAAGTGCTATATAAATTTATCAGAATACCTTTCCAATCCATTAGATTTTGGAAGTGTAAGTTTTCCCTCTTTACGTAACTTCTATATGTCTTCAATAGTGTATTTCTTCTTTGGGTCTAGCTTATTATTATATCTTATCTACATAAGTCTGCTATAGACCTCATCTTGATTATCCAAATAGTCATCATAAACATATTTCCATTCTCCATCATCATATAAATCTCCATCTGTAATATCTCCAATAGCCATCTAAAAAGGAGTATTTCTCATTGTTTGCATACCATCATCATAAATATTTCCTAATAAATGATTTAATGCATGAGTCTACTCATGTAAGAGAGCATCTTCTGATGTTCCTATCCTCATATTTATGTATGGAGCATTATTATTTTCATCATTTAAATACCCATTTATATCACTTTGTAAAGGGCCATAATTGACAGGAACATTTCTTACCTAATTCAATGCTTCTTGTATTGTATTTTGGTAATCCTATGCTCTATAAGGTTCATAAAATATAGGAGTTCCATAATAACTATCAAAATTGTCCACTATTTGCTAATTTCTATTGGAATACCAATTACTTAGCCAGTTAACAGTATTTTGTTCTTGATTACTAAGACTAGTTGTTTGACCTCCTTGCTAGTAAGATATAGCCTAATCATATAGACTCTGTATATCATCAATAGAATTAAGGCCTAATCTAACTCCCTCTCTAATAACCTTAGCTTTCTCCTTTAAAGATAAATCCTTATACATAATAACCCTCCTGATATTTTGCTTTATATGAAGTAGGTATATATTCTGCATACCAATCTGATGGTTTATTAGCTATATTTACAACTCCTTCACCATAATGTATGCAGAGCTTTTGTTTATTTTGTTTCTATTTTCTCTCCATAATACTTTCTTTTAGCTTGCAAAATTAAGAAAAACAATTTATTTAGAGTCCAGATAAAAGGTTAATTAATTCCTATCCTACTTTCTCATTAATAATTACTATGATAAAATGTATAAAAAAATAATTTTTTTTTAATTTTTTGAGAGGTTTCTATATTTGGGTGAGGGAGATATAAAAAAATAATTTTTCAAATTTTTTGTAGATTTTTGTATATGAAGGTGAGGGAGATATAGTAACCCCTCATCCCCCCTTGGTGTTCACCAATTGGGGTTGTACCCCCACGGTGTAACGCCGTTGCTCTTCATTGAACAACTGAGTTGTTTTGCAACTAGTTGCCCATTGATAGCAACTGAGCAGCAGAGCAACAGCAATAAAGTTGCTGCTCAACAGCTACTGCTCAACTTCGCCTCTGAAACCACAACCCAGAGGCAAAACAACAGTGATTGATTCACTGCTGTTCAGGAATGTGTTGTGGGCACAGGCCTTAAGTTGCTGGCCTTTAGAATAGGCAACTAAGCTCCATTTTGGAATGTCCCAACCAATTTGGGGTATCATTAATTAATGAGGGTGAGAAAGGCATCCTCAGGGACGAAAGTTTTCTAGCCATGAGAACACAACTCGTTGCTATGAAAATGCGCTTCAATAGGGAGCTGAAGAAAATGAACAGCTCCTTTAGGTGGAGCGTCAAAGTGGTCGGTAAGATGAATCTTGAGACCACTAAGTCTTCTGTTTCAAGGAAGACAAGACAGCAAAGACCTCAGATGTCTGCTGAGGCAAAGAAGGCAATGCTTGCCCGCCTTAAAGAGGCAAGAAAAGTTTATGAGGGTGTCCATCACATCATTGCGGCATTGCTGCGTGGTGAATGGGTTGCCACTAATATCTTAAGGAAGTATGACAACTTCCTTGAATTGTTAAATCTCAGAAAGAAATGCTTCCGTGGAGGGGAAGATGTCAAACTGGGATTGTTTGTTACACTTAAACAAGTATTTGGTAAAGCCAAAGATTTCTTGGCTTCCTTGGCTAAAGGTAAATTAGTTCTTGGGGTTGAAGAAGCCACTTGGACTAAGTATACCAATACGGCAAACCTCTATTGGACTGCCCAATGAAAAAGCTCCTTCTGACAGCCATGCTAATCATGGCAGGTATGATTGGGTTTGCTCAAAATCCTATAACTTACCAAAAGAATGGTAAGACTTACATTAAGATTGAGGAAACTCAATCAAAAGGTAAGAAAGGTAAGTCTTCATACCTTCCTACTGGTAAGTATGTGGAGTTTGACGGAAAAGATTATCAAGTTTATACTCATGTCTTTACCAAAGGAGAAAGACAGGGACAAACTGGATATTTCATTGAAGTCGTTTCCAAAAAGTCTGGAAAGCCTTATTGGAAAGAGGTTACAATCTCTAATGGTTAAGGCATGAGAGAAATTGCTCTTCATGTGGTATGTTGGCTAAATGCCACTGGATTACCAACCATGTTTGGAAGAGAATTTCCGCTTGGGGATAAAAAATCTGTATATGTTTCGACATATAGAGAAAGAATCTCTGACTCTCTATATAATAAGAGAGAAAGGATAACTCCTTCGGCAGAATTTATTCCAGTATATGATTGTGCATGCCTAATCATTATTGGTAACGTCACATACTTCATATCAATATGAGACCAAGAATCAATCCCAATCATGTTGGGAGTTCGGTATATCGCTCTGAGGTTGCAATCAACCAAAGGAGATATAAAGACTCTCTCAAACATGAGAATGTGGAATCTACAAATAGGATTGTTGACATCTTGGATGAAAAGACATTCAAGATGTTTGAAAGTATGAAAGGTGTTGTGTGGCAACATACATACTGCGGTCATACTATTCAAATAACTCCTATGGAAGCTTCTAGACTTCTTAGTAATGGAATTAAAGGCATAACTGTAACACTATGAAATACGATAGAAAAGATATGAAATTCCTTTTTAGTAAAGGATTTGATATATTCTGCTATTGTGTTGTTGTATTTGCAGCAATATATTTCATTGGTAGTTTTATCTTAAGATAATAAAATTATGAGTATACTGTTATCTTCCACCCGAATTAAGGGTGTTCAGTTTGATTTCTATCCTGATGGAGTAGAAGTTAGGTATTCATTGTGCATTAAGAATATTCTTGCAAGTATTCTTAGTTCAGAAATGGCTGATTCTGGATTATATGCTCAATATCTCATCAATGATGTTGGATATTCTGTATATTTGGTACCTTCCAAAAAGAATTGGTATTTAACTAAGAGAATGTCTTACTCTTATGTTTCTCTACCAAAGAATCTGTTGGTATTAGCAAAAGAATATAGGGAAGAACTAGAAAAGTACAGGAATGAACTGTATGTAAGATTTGAGGACAAGATTAAACAAAGATTGTTTGAGGAGTTCTCAAAACACAGAGAAATTCCATCCAATGAAAAGCCCTATAATTATGGGTGTGATGAGGATTACCTATACTAAAGATATGACAGCACAAGAAGCATTAAACTATGCAGCTCTTTATGGGCTTCAAAATGAAGTTCAACAATGTCTTGATGATGGACTTACTCCTGAACAAGCATTAAGAGAATGGGATTTATAAACTAACCTTTAAAATTAAATAATTATGCAAAACACAAAAAACACAGCTATGAAAGCTAAAGAAATTAAGAAGAACTATTCTACTGTTAGACTAGGAGAAGCAGTTCTTGGTGCTACCATTGAATTATCTTCAGCAGATATTAAGGCAATGGAGGAAATCATCTACAAACCAATGCAAGAAAGACTGAAAGCAAAAGAATTGCTTAAGCAAAGTGGATTGGATGTTTGGAGTACTCCTGATGGAATGACCAAAGAGGAATTCAGAGATGCACAGGAGCAATATGCTAAAGATAATGGGTATTACTCTTGGAATAGCTTAAAGCATTGCAGCAACTGGAATTTTACTGATATTCAAGAGGAATTAGAAACCTTCTTCTTGAAGATTAGAGTACAAGGTGTTCAGCATTTGGAGAGTACCTTGTTTACTCCTATTACTAACGAGGATAATGAATAATCAATCCCTTAAAGCCATGACTAAAGAAGAATTAAGAACTTTGTATTCAACGTTAACATCCTTTGCATTAGATTTGTATGAGGAAAAAATTGAATTATATGTATGGAAAGGAGCCCGTGTTACAATCACTATCTTTAAACATTTGCCTGATAAATATAAAGAGATTCTTCCTTTTAAAACTACACAATTTAATGATTTCTATCTTTGTGGAATTCATCGTACCAGTGATGTAATACTCTTTATTATTAACAAAATTGAATTTATAAATCTCTTATTAGGAGACACAAAACTTAAACACTAACCTTTAAAACTTATTATTATGATAAAGCCTGAAACAGACAAGTATGCTTTTTATGTGTATCCCATAGAGTATGGAATACTTAATGCCAAAGGTATCGGTTGCAAATCAGTTCAAGACCTTAAAGATGTTTTAACTAACTTTAATTATGATGCTGATGATGTAATATTAAATACTTTTTATATATATTCTACACAACAGCACGAAACAATCTTTGAATACTCTTGGTATGTTTCTTATACTGAAACTAATGGTGATACATATGAGGAGCATATAAACCATCTAAAAGAGAAAATAACTCAGTTTATTAACCAACTTTAAAACTACAGTATTATGAAAGCATCTAATTTGTTCTTTAATTCTGCTGTAACTGTTTATGGCAGAAAGTATGAAGAAGTTCTTAGGGGAAGATTTGATAAAGCTTCTCTTGAGAAACTTGAAGACGAGTATGAAGTGGTATATGACGACTTTGATTGTCTTGCCATTAAGCTTACTTTGAAACCATCACCTATTTGTGGATTCAAAGAGAATGTTGGCATAGAAACTGGAGGATGGCTTGAAGTAGACAAAAACAATAGTACTATCAGCTTTGGTGATAAAATCAAGAAGGAGGATATTATTGTCATTTGTCTTAAGCAAGTTGGAGGAGGCAGTAAGAAGAGCTTTAAGCTTACTGATGAAGAAAGTGATAAAATGACTCCATTTAACCTTGTAGGCATTCCTCACTTTGAAGTAGTTAAAGAAGACTCTTTGACTGATGAAGAACTTACTTCAGAAGGATTCAGCTATACTGTAAAGTACAGTCCTATGGGTATTGCAGAGCTTGTTATTGCCTCTGATAAGTATGGAATGGTTAACTATCCTCTTTGGGGAGAGCTGAAAGATTCTTTCTCTGATGGTGAAAGTTTGGATATCACAAACTATAAGGTTTGTATGATTACCAGAAAGTATAAGGCTACTGCACTTGCTACACAGGAATACATAAAGAAGAACTCAAGGCAGAAAGACCCTCTTACTAGAGTAGGCATCTATCTTTCATTAAAGTAAAATTATTGTTAGGGCAGGACTAATCCTCCTGCCCTAATTTTTTTGGTCTTGTTTTTTGCTGTCTAAGTATTATAGTTTGAACAAGCTAAAGTATATAATTCCTCAAGGGAGTGGCAAGATAGAAGTAAAAGTATTATAACTTGTACTTATAATTTCTTTCTTTATATATTTCTTTCTTTATATATATAATATATAATATATATATATAATATAATAATATATAATATTTAGATAATCTTTATTTCTATTCTTTATTCTTTCTTTGCTTCTTTCTTTCTTCTTTCTTTCTTTCTTTCTGTTTTTTAACATTTGTTAACACTATTTTTGTGGTACATTAAAAATTTTTTGGAGTTACCCCTCAACAACAACGGAGTATATCAAAAAAATATGCTCAAGAACAATTTAACCTATTAACTAACAATTAAAATCTAAGCACTATGAGTAATTTGCTTCAGAAGAAACTTCAGAGCAATCGCTATGGAGTTAAGTTCCGTCAGGAAGGTGAAGGTCAGAAATTTGACCAGAATGAGTTGAACATGATTTCCAAGGGAGAAGTCACTATTAGTGAACAAACTGGAAATCTGCAAATCAAGATGTACTTTGCGCCATCAGCAGGTGGAGGCTATTGTTTCTATGGCCTTAATAGGGCAAGCCAATTGGCTCTTGGAGATAGTGTAGACTTCTCAAAGATGAAGGTTTACACTTATTCAAGACAAGAGTGGGATGCCAAGGCTGGAAAGTTCATCAAGCATGAGACACAAAATATGCTTGAGGAACACCTCACTCCAGAAGTTCCTGATGATGAGGATTAAACCTTTGGTTTAAATAAGGGGGGTTAACTGCTTGATAAAATACTTCAAGTCAGGCAGTTTAACCCCTTGAGTTTCAAAGAGTTACTCGTGATTTGAATAGAAGTTTAAGGGGTCTAAAAATCCCACTTCAATCAAACGTGACAACAACAGAGCCACTAATTTTGGCTTTGACTAAAAAAAATAACTAAATTGGGGTGAAGAAGATTTTTATTTCTCACCTCATTTGATTCATTTAAAATAAAAAACTCAATATAAAATATCCTATTGACTATTGAAGTAAACATCTACAGATATTGATATAGGATTTCCAAGATGTTGAGGACGCCAGTTTCTTGTATACTATTTGCCTCTGTGTAATGGACTGCACAGTTAACAATATGTTAGAGATAAGGCACTAACAATACAAGTTTTAGGCGTAAAACACAAACCTAAAAACCTCGCGATAGTATAAGGTAAATCGTATACAAAGATGAGACAGTTCTTTTATTTGGTAGTTGTTAACTACGATGAATGCACTTTTCCTCAAAAAGTATTCTTACAAGAATTAGAAGCAACTCGTTGGGGAAGAAAAGAGGCCACCAAAGCAGAAAAAGAAGGGGCACTTTATGAGTATGTGCTCTACAAGCAAGAAATTACTAGAACTGGTAAATTGGAAAGAGTAAAAACTCTTAAACCATATCCAGATATGTGATGAGAACAATATAATCGTTAGAAACAGTTTCTGACGGTTTGTGCAGCAGACAAACTTAAATGAAATTATAGATGAAAAATCTCCAAAGAAGTATAGAATAGCAATCTTACGTCAGAGGATTAAAGAAAGAATAATCTATTACCAATTGGAATTTCAAATAAGAAGAGTCTGTACCTCCGCATACAAATACCTTTATGGCACAAAAGCGTAGGTTATGCACTTTTAATCAGAACATTAACCTTTAAAACACAAAACTATGAAAATATTAAATAATGTAATAAACGGAATGTCAAGACATCAATTTACAAATGCTCATTTAAGTTATAAAGGAAGAAGTGTTATAATAGATTATGAACACTGCCTTCATGCTTACGACAGCATCCCAGAAAATATGGTACCGATAGAAATGTATCCATATTATGGTGATATCTATATATCATATTGTAAATTAGATGCTGAATATCATAAGGTTGATATTGAAGACCTTATAAGAGATATTGATGAGGCATTAGAACAAGAAAACAATTCTAATCCATATGATGATATGGATGAGGATGAGTACAATGCCTTTATGGAACAAGGTGGTGATTGGGAAGGATAATAACCTTTAAAAACACAAACACAATGACAAAAACAGAAATAAAAAAATGGTTTACATCATTTCTACACAAGAATGATGCAACCAATAAGTTAAAGTGTTGGTTTGAGATGGAAAACCCCGACACAGTGGGGCTATCATCATTAGAAATCCCACACATAGACCTCTTGTGGTTAGAAAATGGTAATGTATTTTATCATATAGACCACACAGAAGATTCTCATCTATTAGGGGAACTAGACATACACAATACTATATTGCTAATGCAAGAACTAAGTAATAACTAAAAACATACAACAATGACACACAGAAAACACTACAAAAGACAAAATGGAGAACTTGTCGCAACAACAGCCTCCATTGAAGAAAATCCACAAAAATGCCAAAAGGCATTTGAGAACAGAAAAGCCTATAAAGCAAAGGAATATGTAAATGTTCCTATTACTCTTACAATAGGTAATGCTGTAACAAGTGACACTCTAAGGAAACTGAAACAAATGAGAGGATTAAGGTACTTTACTACTCTTATCTCAATTAGAAAAGAGTTAACTCCATTTGAAGCAGCAGAATACCTCAAAAGAGGATTTAAGGTCGAAATAGTTGAGGAGTAGTAATACTCCTTAACTATTTTATTTGTTAACCATAAACATAGAATTAAAATGAAAGAGAAAACAAACAATATTATAAGTTATGTACTATTGGCATTAGTATTCATTGGAATAATTGCTTCAGTAGTATATCACACAGCAAAAGCAAACAATGTTCAACCACAATCCAAATTACAGGAAAATGAATACCTATTCTTCCCAGAATGGGTAGATTCCATAGTAATTGTAGACAATGATAGTTCATACTATGCTGACGTCTATTATATGGATAGCATTGTTTTGGGTACATCAGTAGAAGAGGCAGAGTCATTAATTGCTGAACTAGATACTATCTATTCAAGGTATTTAGAAGATACCTTAGAGTTAGAAGAAGCATTAGGAGCAATTACTGACAACTCTTTGATAACTAAAATAGGAGATTTCTATCTTCTAGAATTAGATTGGATTAAGAAATAGAAACATAAGTAAGAAACGAGGTTTTTTGTTTTGTATTTGACTTTGACTTTTGATTTAAGATTTAAGATTTTTTACTCGTTTCTTACTTTTTTTTGTTTACAAGATAATTTAGAAGTTCTATATCATATGAACAGAAATAAAAACATAAACTACACTCTTAATAAGATTAACGAAGCTTGGAAGAAAAAAGTAGCAGCTGAGATGGAAGGTGCTAAATATGAAACACGTCTTGCAAAACTTGTAATAGGCTGGCTTTATCGTCATAATAGAAAAGCACTTACAAATCTAGATAGAAGTGATTTTGGAATGCTTGTACATAGTGCTTCACTTGATACAAAATCACATACTATAATAGCAAAACTTTGGTATAGTAGAAAAAATGAAGACGGTTCAGAATCTAGTTGGTATGAAACGCATAAAGTAACATTAGCGGACTTACGAGAAAGCTAAAAACATCTAAAACAAGTATATAATTACAAAATAGTTTTGTATATTTGCAAAATGAAATAATATGAGTGCATAGGCACGAAAGTCTTATGTAGAATCTCCTAAATTCGGTAGAAATCCTAATAGCAGTGTGGGTACATGCTGGCACTAACCAATAATGTGTAAGGACTATACCGAGCGAAAATAAGTATCTATTCGGGATAGATTTAATGTGTGACATGCCGATTTAACACGCTTATAATCGTGTAGACTGAAATAGGAGATACCTAAGTTGGAATTGTTATTAGAAAGTAAATCGTAGAAACAAAGGTGATTGCAACACTAATGTGGAGAATGAAATCTATAACTAACTTGCAAGGGTTCCAATATGGTAATGTCAGTCAAGACCACAACGAGCAAACACAAAATCAAGCCAGTAAGGATGTGCTGAGTAGAAGAAGTACCTATTAGTGTAGTGGCTGTTAGGGATGCGGAGACATGTCTGAGTGTAAAATTGTTTGGCTATGGTAACATAGTGTGGTAAGGTATTCTCATAATACCCTAGTTAGAGTTCTAGTTAAAAACTCACTTGCTCCAGTGTCGGAATTGGTATACGAGAAAGTCTTAAAAACTTTTGCCCATTGGGATTGGGAGTTCAAATCTCCTCTGGAGCACCAATGCAGAGTTAGTATAAAGGTTAGTATATCTGACTTCCACTCAGATGATGTGAGTTCGATTCTCATACTCTGCTCAAGGGTGAAATGATATATCCCACTATTACTTGGTCAGTATTATTATTAATACTAGGAAGTATGGAAGACAATCCTCCAAGAATAGAAAACACTGATTACAGTGTGGCATGTGCCAAAGATAATAAAAGGTCTTCTACCCAATGACTGAAGGGTGATTATAGTGAAAGAAGTCCTCAATCTACTCGAAGAGTAAAATATAGGTAAAGAGAGTCAATGCAATGTGGAAAGCGATAAACATATAAAGACCACTAATAGAAAGAAAAACATTATCAAGAAAGAATGGCACTAAAAAGTAAAAGCCGTGTTACGGATGTATTGATAATGGGTATATTACATGTTAAGTTATACTTCTTTTCGGTGTGTAAAGTCTCACAGTAAAATCTGTAATATATCATTCTTTTTATTATAAACCAAGAAATTAAACAATAACCTTAAAATACAACAAATTATGAGAAAATTAGAAGAATATTTGAAGAAACATAGCAGTATTTATACTGAATCAGCCTCCACAAACTCAAAGTATTTTGAGATGGAGAACTGTAAGATAAGAATGTCTGACCATTTGGCATTGGAATCTGATGCAGACCTACACATTTTAATTCCACTAAATAAAAGTGAAAAGTATGTAGTTCTTGGTAATGAAAATACCACTTGCTATTTATGGGGTACAAATGAAATAATAGAATTCATTCCTTATTTCATTAAAATGTGTAATCTTAAAAAGAGAAAGTTAAAGACAAATACAGATTTTGTGATAAAAAAGATAGTTTCTAATCTTATAAAGAAAGGAAACCCTACTTATGTAAACAAAATATTGTCTCATCCAAATGCACTATGGGAAATAAATGATATTACTACACTTAAAGGTATTTTAGAAATGGATTTAAACACAAAAGTTCCTGAATTGCCAAAAGTGTATGTAGAGTTTCTGAAAGGAAACAATATTACTTATCCCAAAGCATTAAACTTATACAAAACATTATACATTGACAATAAGTTTGATAACATAGATACAACATTAATCATAAAGATATTAAATTCACTCTAAAATAACAAAACTATGGACTTACAGCACATCTTCAATGCTAAGGCCACTGAGAATGGTGACCTTTCATTCAAAAAAGTATCACAAAACAATGAACTTTTGAATATTCTGTTCCTTACAGAGTATTATCAAAAGCATCTTGATGCAGTACCTGCCTTAGAGCCTACTGAAAGAAATATGCTCTTTGCAATGATGATTAGAGACCCTAGACATGGATTGGGAAGAAGAGACTTAGGTAGAGTTCTAATGAAAAACACACATTGTTTGATAGAACAAATTGTAAGAGTAGGAAGAGTAGATGATTTGTTTGCTATCAACCCTCTCTGCAAAGAAATGCTCGATTGGTGTTATGAACAAATCAAGCAAGGCAATGAACTTGTAAAGAAGTGGATGCCTAGATATTCATCTAAGAACCTTCTTCTTGCAAGACAAATTGCTAAGGCTTGGGGTATGAACAAGCAGCAGTATGGGCATTTCATCAAATGCAATACTACTGAAAACAAGATGTCCGACCATCGTTGGGATGACCTTGCATTTGAGCATATTCCTTCACTTGCAATGATTAAGTATGCTGCTGCATTTGCAAGAAAGCCTGAAACAAAGGAGAGATATGCCAAATATCTTGAGGATGTTAAGGCTGGCAAGAAGGATTTGAAGGTATCTACTACTTCAGTCTATGATATCTATAGAAACAGAAGCAAGATTAATGCTGACTTGTTCTTCAATAAGTTAGAGAAGATTTCAGGCTCTTGGATTCCTATTGTTGATTCATCAGGCTCTATGATGGATTCCAATGATTCCTATGGTAAGGCTGTATCATTAGGCCATTACTTGGCTAAATGTTCAACTTGCTATCCTAATCAAGTGATTTCATTCTCATCAACACCTCAGTTGATTACTTTGGGAACTCCTTTGAGTAATGCAAGAAGACTTTATTATACTCCTGCTATGTGTAATACTTCAACACAATATGGGAAAGAAATAGATTCTATGTATACAGGGGATTGCTCAAATACCAATTTTGGTAGAGTAATGGAATTGTTATCTAATTTAGATACCAATCTTCCTGAGTATCTTATTGTCCTTTCTGACATGGAATTTGACTGTGGTTCATCAATGTCAAAAGATGCAACTATGCAGCTATTCAAGTCAAAAGGATATCCTACAAGAATTATTTGGTGGAATCTTAATTCAAGAAACATTACTTGTCCAGAAATGGATAATGATGGCAATATTTTCATTAGTGGATACAATCCTCTGATGTTGAAGTTCTTGAAAGCAGAATTCAATGCTGAAGAGTTCTTGAATAACCTCATTGAGGAGTACAAGAAGGCTATTGAAGCCTAACAACATAAGGCAAGTCTTTTATGCTACTTAAGCAGCGTTTTTCTAGAGCCTTAATATGGAAGTCATGCAGCAAAATTTGTTTTCTACATAAATGAATATTGCTATTTCAATTTAAAAGACTAAAGACTTCTGTTATTGAACCTTTGTTTTCATATCACAAACTAGGGAGAAGTCTCTAAAAATGTCTATATCCCTGACTATGGAAGCTTTACTGCAAAATCACAAAGCTTTTTATAGCGCCAAAAGAATGAGACTTAAGCTTCTGCTACAACTCATCAAGCTTTTTAGCTCAAATGTATGAGTTGATTTATTAAAGTACCGTTAGACTCTTTCTGATAAAGTTTTCTCCTAATGGTATTATGGAAGTGGTACAGCAAACTACTTATTAGCATAATGGTAAGTTTTTGTTCAATTAAAAAAGAGTATTATTCACTTCTGTTAAAAATTTCTTTTGATTGTACTTGTCAATTCAAAAATTAATATTATCTTTGCAAATCGAAAACTTTAAAACATCTTTAATATGTGGAGCAAAGAATTAGAAAAGTTATATTACAAATATGAATACAAAAGAAAATGTTTTGAAGAAAAAGGATTATATTTTCCAAGCTTTGAAGTTTGGAGAAAGTCTATTAAAAAAGTATAATATTTTCTTTATAGTATAAATTAAAAACCCAAGTCCTTGGCAATAGAAAAACATATAAAAATACTGCATTTTTAAAGGGTAATAAGAGACACATACAGCAAATTTGATTTATTCTTCATGTTGTAGATTTAATAAACACAAACTAAGGACTTACAGTGTCTTGTTAAGTAAGTAATTCTTTAAGGGAGACATACAGCAACTAAAAAATGGTTAAAGAATATAGGGTATTCAAGTGGTTCAAATCCACAAGTCTCCTGTTGAAATAAAGTGTCAAGGTAGTCATACAGCAACTTTTTAGGAACAATCTCGTAAATTGTAATTCTAGACTCTAGACTACTGATATATTAAGGAAGGATAACAGCAGAATTTTTAATCTAAATGTGTCACAGGTTCGATTCCTGTTAGGATTTATCCTATAGCTCAGTTGGTAGAGCAATTAAATGATTACATCCTTCTGAATAATGGAAGTCACACAGCAAAAAAACTTAATTATTTGGCTTTAGGAATAATATGACTTCTGTTAACTATAAACCCTGTAGTATCCCAATTGAAAGGCGAAATTCAATTGGTTACAGTGAATCCGTTATATCATCGGTCACAAGGTAATGCTGGTTCATAATCTTTATATCACATAAATATTCACTGACAGGGTTATTTTGGTCCCTTAGCGCAATTGGTTAAGGGACTTTACGGGGCTTATCCGCTCACTCTTATAAAGTGTTGAAACGGTAATTGGTTACATCTGGGTTCAAGTCCCAGAGTCCCGACAAATAAATAGAATACTGAAAAAAGGGTTATAGTAGGTAATAATCATCATCTGAACCCTTGAACCTCCCTAAGTCGCCAAGCGTCTTATAGGTGACAGACCATTGGATAATTCCATAGGAGCACAGTAATGATGATTTTTAAGGTTTAGTGTTTTTTGTGTTTTTTAAGGTATTGTTATCTTGGAATATAACAATGCTATCTGTTGTGTTTCATAATTTGTATGTTTTAATGGTTATTTTGGGGATAATACTGCCAAGAGTATTATCCCTTTTTATTTTATTTGAGATTACTAATACTAAAATAAACAATAATGAGCGACAAATTAAAACACATGCTTGGGATTGAATCCCAAGAAGAAAGAAGAGAAAAACTTCTTAAAGAACTGGTTAATATCAAGGAAATAGATGGAAAAATCTATGTAGTACTTGATACTTCTATTAATCTTCTTAAACTTCCTATTGATATGTTTAAAGAAGAAGACGTATGCACTATACTTAAGCAAATAAGGGAAATTAATTCTTAAGATTATGTTTCCAAAAGTTAAAGTAGATTATTCTACTAAATCAAAAGAATTAGAGAATGACATAACAATTCCAGGATGTTATGCAGTATACACAAGGAAGTCTATTTTCCATAAATGGACACAACAAACAACATATGCAGATTTGTATATGGCTATACGTGATGCTATGCAAGTAGCTAAATACACATTACCAAAATACTTTAAAAATGAGTAAAAAATAACAAATTATAAACTATAAATTATGAACAACAACGAAATTAAAATCAATGTCCCAGAAGGGATGGAAATTGACAAAGAAAACTCAACATTTGAATGTATTAAGTTCAAGCCTAAGTGGATTCCTAAAAGAGGAGATATTGCTGCTGCTGGAAGTGACCACAGACAAATTGTATTAATAGATAAATGTGTAAGGCAGAGTATTATAGGCTTTGACGTACAATGCCTAGCTGTATTAGATATGCCTAGAGAAACATTGACTTTGTATCGTAGTGATAATTTTTGGGTATCAGAAGATGCTTCTGCTTCAGAGAAAAAATTATTCATTGAAAAACTCAATGAACAAGGTTATGTATATGACCCTAGCGACTTAAGAATTATTTACAAGAAAGAAAAGGGATTACCTAAGACTTGGGAAGAGTTTTGTAAAACTAACCCAATAAAAGACGGAGAATTCTTTATTAGTAACAATTCTGATATAAAAGAAATGAATAAGAGTTACAGAGATTGTGTTATAGATGCTAATATACTTCCTTCAAGAGAATATGCCAAAGCAATGCTTGCATTGTGTAAACTTATTCAACTAAGAGATTGTTACAATGATGGTTGGGAACCTAATTGGAATAGTTTTGAGGAAAAGTATGTAATACTTTTTTATTGTAATAAAAGTGTTTTAAGTTGTTCACAACGCTCTCATTGTTTATTGGCTTTTAAAACACAAGGGTTAAGAAATGCTTTTTATGAGAATTTCAAAGATTTGATAGAACAAGCCAAACTGTTGTTATGATTTTACTGTTAATACTATTTGGTTACTATTTAGGAGCAGTGGCAACGCTGCTCCTAATTTGTAAAAATGCATCATTAGAAACATTCCTAGAAGAAGGAGGAGAAAAATCTCTGTATAAAATAGCTTGTATTATGGCTGTATTAATATGGCCTGTTACTCTTATTATAGGACTAATTACTCTATGTTTAAACAATAAAAAACTAAATTAAAAATGATGAATCAAGAAGAAAAGAAACAAAAAACAAAGAAAATCGTTATCTGGAGTGTAGTGGCAGTTATTGCAGCTGTATTGCTAACAGATAGTTTCTACACCATCAAATCCACTGAAAGAGGTGTGTTAAGCACCTTTGGAAAAATCAATGATGTCAGTATTGGTGATGGATTACATGCAAAGATGCCATTCATCCAAACAGTGCGTAAAATCAATGTGCAACAAAAGAAGTTTGATGGTAAGGAACAAAGTTATACCAGGGATGTTCAAACCTCTGATGTAGACTATACTATCAACTATGACTTGGTTAAAGAGAATGTCACCAAGCTTATGAAGAATATTGGTGATGATTATCATAACCGTATTGTAATTCCTTTCATTAGGTCTTCTATGAAGCAATCCTTTGGCAATTTTGCTGCAACAGAGATTGTTGAAAATCGTGATGTTGTAAGACGAGAGATTGAACAACAGTTGAGAAATGTGCTTGACAGTACTTACTTTATGAATATTCAATTCCAAATCACTAATATCGACTTTGATGATGATTTTGAGAAGGCTATTAAGGAAAAGCAAGTAGCTGAACAGAATGCTCTCAAAGCCAAGAATGTAACTATTCAAGTGGAAGAACAAGCCAAGCAAACTAAAATTAAGGCTCAAGCAGAAGCTGAAGCTATTAATATCAAGGCAAAGGCATTGGAAGCAAATCCTAATTTGACTACTTATGAAGCAGTGCAAAGATGGGATGGCAAGATGCCCCAATATATGTTAGGTAATTCAGTTCCTTTTATTAATGTAAAATAAAGACTATGGGTAAAAGATGGACAAAACAAGAAGATGAAATTCTTGTTAAACTTATAGAAAAAGGCAAGCTTCCAAATGCTATAAGTGAAGTAAGTGCTTCTTTAGGTAGGACAGAAGTAGCAGTATATCAAAGATACCTAACTTTAAAAAACAAAAATAAATTTAAACCACGTGGTAAGTTATACACCAAAGAAGAAGAACAGCTTATCCTAGACTATATTGCCAACCCAAAAAATACTAATTTACAAGAATTGACAAAACAGTTAGGAAGAGATAGACGCTCTGTATCTTCTAAGATATACTTTTTAAGAAAGAAGCATCCAGAAATTAGAAGATTCTCCAAAGCTAAGATAAGTATGGAAGATTTAAAACAAATAATGGAAGAAGAAATAGCAAGCAATAAGCATAACTTACACCAAGCTTTTAGAAATATTTCTGATAGAACAGGTTTAAGTGCAGATACAATAGAGAACTATTGGTATAAGAAAAAAGGGCATAGAATACAATTAAATAGGAAGAACATGCCTCCTTTGTTCTATACAAGTGATTCTAGGGGAGCTTCTAAGAATGAGAAGAACTCTAGCGTAATACAAGTATCTAAAGGAAAGTATCTATTTAATATGATTACCTCTTGGTTAAACAATAGATTCAAAGTAAAGTCAACAACTAAAAAGAATTCAAAATGAGAAGGATTAAAGCAACCTTAAATGACAACAACGTAAAATTCTTTTGTAATAAAGAGAAAGGAGTTGTAGTCTGTAAAATTGAAAGTGGTATTGTATACCCTACCTTATCAATAGGAGGTATATACAAGAGAGTTGAAGCTTTAGGAAAAGCAGTTTGTGGAAAGGATGATGTATATGACGAAGTGAGAGGCAGACAAATTGCTGAATCTAGAGCAAAAGTCGAACTATACAGAAAAATCAAGGAAGTCATTATTGAACTCAAGCACCAACTCTTCAATGAAGAAATGGATTTGGCAAACCAAAAAGCGAGATATGAAAGACTGATTGCAAAAGAAAAACTTCATATTGAGGAGCTTACACAATGAAAAAATGGACTGAAGTAGAAGATAAGTTAATTTTGGACTCAATTCCAAAAGACGGAGTATTTACAGAAGAACTTGCTATTACTTTAAAGAGACAACTTCCTAATAAAAGTATTGGTGCAATTAAAGCACACTGGTATAGTTTTTTAAAAGAGAAATGGCTAGAAAACAAAAGGAAGGAAGCAGAAGCAGCAGCTATTGCTACCAAACTAAGTTTCTGGCAAAGAATTATTAACCTATTTAAATCCAAATAAGTATGAACAGAGAAGAACTCAGTGCTTATGTATGTTCTAAAGCAGAAAATTCAAAAAACATTGCGTTAATGGCAGGTACTGGAGTTGGCAAGTCTAAATTGTCACTTGACATTATAAGAAAGGTTGACTTTAAAGACTCCAAAACCTTAATACTTATTGCAGAAAGAGCACATAAGAAAAACTGGGAGGAAGAAATTGAGAAGTGGTATCCTAAACATATAGGAAGCATTGAGTTCTTCTGTTATGCTTCAATGCATAAGCTGAAGAATGAATATGACTTCATTATATTTGATGAGGCTCATCATCTTAATACTTCTATAAGGCTTGGATACTTTGGTACTCTTGCTCCTAAGTTAAGAATATTCCTTTCTGCTACACTAAGTTACAACTTTCTAAATAAGCTTGAATACTGTATGAAAGATACAATAACCAAGATAAACTATTCACTTCAGGATGCTATTGATTCAGGAATAATACAAAAACCTGAGATAAGACTAATTCCTTTAGAGTTGGATAACAAGGTAGCCAATGAAGAAATAATTGAAACTTGGGGTAAAAAGAAGCTTAGGAAAAGAATAGATTGTGACTATAATCAAGTCTTTAGATTTACTAGTAAGTTATTCAAAAAGGCTAACCCTAATGCAGAAGTTCACATCAGATGTACTCAAGCACAACATTATGAATATCTGACTAAAAAGATGGATTATTATAAGAAAGTGTTTGAGATGTATAGGAGTGAAATAATGAAGAACCAATGGTTACAATATGGTTCAAGAAGGAAAAGATTTCTTGGAGAACTTAAAACCAAAGAAGCAGAGAGATTAGTTAACTATGTAGCAGATAAAAGGTTCATATGTTTTTGTACTTCAATTGAACAAGCAAATGAATTAGGAGGAAAATATGCAATTCATTCAAAGTCTGATTCAAAGGCCTTGGAGGATTTTAATAATTTCAAATCTAATAAGTTGTTTGCTGTCAATATGTTACAAGAAGGTATGAACCTAAAGGGAATTGAAGTTGGAATAATTATACAATTGGATGGTCAGAAATTAAGATTCATTCAGCGTACTGGAAGAGTATTAAGGTCTGATTTTCCTGTACAATATATTCTATATTTCAAGAATACAAGAGACGAAGAATATTTAGTAAATGCATTAGAAGGCATAAATGAAGAATATGTAAAGGAATTTAGATATGAAGATAACAATTGATGATGATGCTCTTAGTAAATTAGATATTACTATGGAAGAGTTTCTTCTATGGTATTTGCTAATGAAAAAGAGTAATCTTGCACAACTAAGAGAAAGCTTGTTAAATAAGAATTTAATTACCGTTGATAATGAGCCGACATTATTTTCCGAAAATGAGTCTTTATCTGCTGAAGAAAAATTATTATGTGACCAAGCTGTAATACTTGACCCACATCAAAAAGAGCTTTTGTCTTCAGTTTTAATAGACTCTAATGGAAAAAACATAAGAGATGACTTCTTCATAAAGGTAGCAAAGGGAATGAGAGAATTATTTCCTGAAGGTAAAAAACCAGGAACACCTTATTATTGGAGAGATTCAGTATTTACTATAGTAGATAGATTAAAGAATCTCAAAAAGAAATATAAGGCTGAATTCACTGAACAGGAAGCTCTTGATGCTACTAAAAACTATGTGGAGTCATTTAATGGGGATTATCAATATATGCAACTTCTCAAATATTTTATATATAAGATGGATGGTTCTGAAATGAGGTCTGATTTTATGTCTTATATAGCAAACAAGGGACAAGCAGACAATATCAATAGTGATAATTGGCAAACTAGATTAGTATGAGTGAAAGTTTAGTACAAAGGGCAATAGCCAATCTTAAGAAGAGAAGACAAAATCTTCTTGATGGAAAGATTAATAGCATTCCTTCTCCTTTTAAAAGGTTTTCTTATGATTTCATAGGATTAGAACAAGGATGCTATTATTTGATTACATCTTATTCTAAGGGAGGAAAAACTCAATTTGTCCTTAATCTACTGTTTGAAGCTCTTATGTATATCTTTAATAATCCAGATAAGGCAAGACTCAAAATATTTTATTTTAACCTTGAAGAAAAAGACGAAAGAATATTTAATAGATTCCAAAGTTGGCTTCTTTTTAAGTTAGATAAGATAAGAATCTCTCCTTCAGACTTAAGAAGTTCAAGAAATGATGCTCCATTGCCAATTGAGATATTGGAATTGTTAGAAAGTGAAAGATATAAGCCTTATTTTGATTTTTTTGATAAAGTATTTACTTTCAGTAATACAGGCAATCCAACTGGCATCTATAAGGAAATAAAAGCTTATGCTGAAGAACATGGTACTGTACACAAAAAGAAAGTGTCTTATAATGAAAATGAAGTGTTTGATTATTATGAATCTGATGATGAGTTTGAATATAGAATTGCTGTAATTGACCACGGAAGTCTTATTGATTCTGAAAAAGGAATGTCCAAAAAAGAGACCTTGGACAAAACAAGTGAATATCTTGCAAAAGAATTAAGAAACAAATATAATATAACTCCAATAGTTATTCAACAGCAATCTACTGAAAATGAGAGTAGTGACAATTTCAAGTTAGGAAGAATAAGACCATCTTCATCAGGTTTAAGCGATTCTAAATATACAGCGAGAGATGTCAATGTATTAATGGGTCTATTTAATCCTTTTAAATTTGGATTAAGGGAATATATGGGATATGACATAGTAAGATTAAGAGACCACATAAGATTTCTGGAAATGTGCCTTAATAGGGATGGTGAGCTAGGAGGAATGGCAGCATTATTCTTTGATGGTGCAACCTGTAGTTTCTTTGAAATGCCATTGCCTGATAATAAAGCAGAACTTGAGAAAGTTTATAAGTATGCAGAGAGTTTAGACAAACCAAAGAAAGTAGAGACTACTTTGTTTAGTTGGTTTAAGAAATTAAATATATTTAAAGTAAAAACAAGTTAAATGTCAGTATTAGTAGCAATTTTAGGAAGTAGTGGTGACGGTAAGTCAACTTCTACTATTATAGGGCCAGATGGTAAATATGACCCTAAGAATTATCAAGGGATGAATCCTGATAGTCATTTTATTATGAATCTTGATGGCAAGGCTTTGCCTTTCCCTGCTGGAATGTGGAGTAAAGAGAAGCATAATTATTGTGAACCAAAGGATTTTGCTGAAATTAAGAAGTGGTTAGACTATTGTTCAAAACAAGAAAACATTAAATCCATTGCCATTGATACAATCAATATTTATTTGTCAATGAAGGAATTTAATGACAGAAAGAAAATGACTTTTGACCAATGGAAAGACTATGCTAATGATGTCATTGAGTTAAATTCCATGTGCAATAGTCTTAGAAGTGACCAGATTGTGTATATTATGGGTCATACTATGCTTCAAACACAACCTGATGGAAGTGAAAAGACTGTATTTTCAGTTAGTGGAAAGAAATTAACCAAGACTCAGCCAGAAGGATTCTATCCAATAGTCTTTATGACTAGAGTGGATTATGGTGATGAAGGAGATAATAGGTATTATTTCCAAACAAAAGCAAACCATTCGTCTGCAAAGACTCCTATTGGAATGTTCGATAAGTTTGAAATTCCTAATAGTCTTAAACTTGTAGATGATACAATCAGAAAATATTATGCCATTTAATGGTGAAAAAAATAACAAATCAATCAATCAAATTAATTAATTAATTATGGAAAAGAAAGAATTGTCAACAAGACAGTGGGCTACAATTAAGAGAACTGCCCAGAATGTTTTACCTCTTATTCAAAAGAGAGAGAAGTTACAAAAGTATGTGGAAGAACTTGAAACCATCAATGCACAGATTGAAGGTATGGAGTATGGCACTAAGGCTCTTACTGGCGGTTATACCAGTGAAGAAGTTGTCAAAAGAGTTGTTAGTGACTATATTGACCCCAATACAGGTGCAGTCAAGACTGATAAGGATGGTCGTGCTTTGAAGATTACAAAGTATGTTCCTAATACTGATGTAGTTGAGTTTGATGCTCAGGCAAATGTGTACTACATTACTCCAAAGCCTGTTGAAACAACAGAAGAAGTAAATCAATAATTAACAATTTAAAAGTAATATTACTATGGCAATTGCAAAAGGTAATGAAACAAAAGAAGTATCATTCAAGAGATACACTGGAATTGGTAATGTGAATGTGTTGGCTATCAATCCTACTAAAGCTGAATTAGCTAAGCTTGGTAGAGAAGTTGAAGAGGAGCCTGTTTATGTGACTGAAAAAGATGGAGTGAAGAATATTAGGATTACTCTTTATGTAAAGCCTATTGAAATTGATGAAATCCTTACTATGAGTTTCTTTATTAGGAATCAAAGATTTGTTAGTAAGGACAAGGGAACCTTCCAAGTTATTGATTCCTATGGAAGAACTGCCTGGGTTACTGAAGAACAACTCAAGAATCACGATATTCCTGTATATTCCAATGGTAATGCTGCCAGTATTGCCAATAACTATCGTCCCGCATTTAGTGGAGAGGACAATTTTACTCAATTTGTGAAGACTTATTTGGGTATTCCTAATTTAACTGCTTATGTTAATGGACAATGGGTACCCAACCCAAAGGCTACACCTGCTGATTGTGAAGTCAGATTTGACCATATTGACCGTTGGTTTAACAATGACACCAAAGAAGCTAAGGATGCCTTTGCTTATCAACCTAATAATACCATTCAAGTGTTGTTTGGTGTAAGAACTGATGACCAAAATAGAGAGTTTCAAACCTTCTTTAGTGATAAATTCTATAGAGGAATCAAGACTACTGATGGAAAATATCAGTCTGAAGGTTTTGCTAAGGAATTGGATAAGATTTCTACCAATCCTGCAACTAGCGGAAGATATGCAAATACTGAATTTACGTTTGGTCCTTTGAAGGAGTATTCTCCTACTGCTACTAACTTTGAGGCAGAAGCTTCTTCTACCACAGATAATCCCTGGGATTAATTATGATTGCATTAGGTAAGGAGACAGTAGATTATCATATACTGTCAAAAGAAGTGGACTTTCCTGTTCTACTCAATGAATTCTTTGGAATTACAAAGATACCTTGCCTAATAAAATCTCCTTTAAGAGACGACAAACATCCTTCATTTAAAATATACTCTCCTGATGGTGTAAATCTTTATTTTAAGGATTTTTCCACAGGAGAGCATGGAGGAATGCTAAAGTTCTTCTCTTTATACTGGGGTGTGAGCATACCAAAAGCTGTTGAAAAGCTAAATAAAAACCTTATTGAAACTAAGGATAACAGCAACAAGAAAGCAAAAAAAGCGGTAACTGTAAATCACACCTTGGATTCCAGCAAGAATATAGAAGTGAAAGTAAGAAACTGGAAACCTTATGACAAAGAATATTGGGAGTCTTATGGAGTTACAATCGAAGCCTTAAAGAAAGCAGATGTATATCCTGTATCTCATAGGATTATTGAGAAGAATGGCAAAACAATGGCTGTTCCTATGGATAAATTGGCTTATGCATATGTTGAAAGAAAAGACAAGAAAGTCACCATAAAGCTATATCAGCCTTATAATACAAAAGGATATAAATGGTTAGGTACACATAGAGGGGATGTTGTATCATTATGGAGTACCTTACCTGAAAAAGGAGATAAAGTTTGTTTGTGTTCAAGTGTAAAAGATGCATTATGCCTTACTTGCAATACTGAAATTCCTGCTATAGCATTGCAAGGAGAAGGTTATGTAATGAGCACTACTGCACAGAAAAACCTTAAATCAAGATTCAAGAATATCTATATCCTTTATGATAATGACAAGGCTGGATTGGCTTATGCACAAAAAACCTCAGAAGAAACTGGATTTAAAAACATAATACTCCCACAATTTGAAGGAGGTAAGGATATTTCAGATTTTTATAAAGTAGTAGGCAAGGAGAAATTCATTGAAACTATAACCCCATTATTTAACAATTAACAATTTATTACAATGACAAGAAAAGAAATTTATGCAAAGATTAAGGAACTTAATCTCTCTGAAGAAGTAAAGAAACAGTTTGGTGACAATTACACCAGAGTTCCAAGTGACAAGCTTGAAGCTTTGATTAACAGCAAAGCTAGTAAGAAGAAGGTTCTTCCTATCAAAGAAGTAAAGATTAAGAAGACTAATGCAGAGGCTGCATTGTTCTATCTTTCAAGCTTGCTTCTCGCTAAGAAAGTCATTACTAGAGCTGAAGCAGACCAACTTGCTAGTTATTTGAAACATTAATCAATTCTTTTCATAGGGGGAGGTAAGGCTGTATTGCTTTGCTTCCCCCTTATTTTTTATTTAACTATAAACATAAAACAATGATAGTAAATACAGAAGAAAGTCACGAAGCTTCTTATATAGGGAATATTGAAGAAAATAGAGTAGGCATAGATAAGGAGAATATTAACTTTCTTGCTACACTGTTGACTTCAAACTTATATTCCAAGCCATTGGAATCCTTTCTTAGGGAGACTGTATCAAATGCTTATGATTCCCATGTAGAAGCTGGTACAGAAGAACCTATATTATTGTTGATTGAAGACGATGATTATGATAAGTATAACTATAGAATATCAATTAGGGATTATGGCACTGGAATAAGTCCTGAAAGGTTTGAGAAGATATATAGGAATATAGGAAGTTCTACCAAAAGAGACAGTAATGATTTTATAGGCATGTTTGGAATTGGTCGATTTAGCTGTCTAGCTTGCACTAATGTAGCAAACATAACTTCTTATTATGAAGGAAAGAAGTATTCCTATGTAATGTATAATAATGGAAATGGCATAAATATAGATAGGTTATCTGTTACAGAAGGGGATTTCAAGAATGGTTTGGAAGTTTCCATAAAAAAGAGGATACTTAGTGATAGAGAACTTGTTGATGCAATAAAAACATTATGTTTATTTGATAAGTTATATATTGAATATTCTGGTAGAAATTATATTATAATAAGCAAGGTAAAAGAGTTCAATGAAAGAAAGGTAACGGAGTATAAAAACTTCAAAACTTGCAATATTAGCAGTGGTTCTTGTTATTTTAGTTTAGGAAAAGTATTATATACTGATAATGAAAGGTTAATTTCACTTGAATTTCAAACACGTGGATTAATTATTGATTTGCCTATAGGAAGTGTAGATATTATTCCTAATAGAGAAGCTCTTCAATTTAATGATAGAACCAAAAGGGTAATCAATGAAAGATTTGCTTTAGTTAAGAAAGAGTTGCAAGAAATTGTCAATTCTACTATGTCAAAGGATTTTACATTAAAGGATTTCTATTTGAAAATTGTAGATACTAATTACTGCAAAGTAGATAGTGACTTAAGCATTAGTTATTCTGATGCTTTATTGGATTACACACAGATGAAAATAGACAACAATGTAATTCCTGATAAGTTTGCAAGATTTCTAAATGAAGTACATTATATGTCTATTCCTAAGACAGACATATACATGAGTAGAAACTTAGGTCCATACGAGGCAAGAAGACTTTCCTTGAGGAAATTTATAACAGAAGAGATTAAGTTATTTGAGAAAGCAGACAAGACATTTAAGAATATAACAAAATCTTATATTGCAGAGACAACAAATAGTAAAGCAGTAATCTTAAACTTTTGTGGGTCTACTGCATTAAAGTATTCAATAACTATTTTTTGTAAAAATGCAAATTATGATTATTCAAGTTGTATAAATTTCTTGATAAGCAGCCTAAACATAGAAAGCATAGGCAATGATGATGTTCCAGATTCCTATATAGATTGTTTCAGGAAGGACAAAAAAGAGAAAAAAGTATTAGCAGATAGCATAAAAGAAATGCCATATAGGTTATATACATATAATACCTATGTTAACAAGCAAGGTTTATCGCTTTATTTAAAAGAAAAAGGAATAGTAGTGTATACCTATAACACTAGGGAAGATGATATGCTTAGACATCTCTCTGAAATTACATACAACATTCCTTGTGTACAAGCATTGATTACAGTAAAGAAAGAAGAAGCGTCATTACTTGAAGGAAACAGAAAATTTGTCAAATTAGAAGATTTTATGAAGAGAAGTATCCTAAAGAAATTGGCTACTGCTTATATTATCTATACAAACATGACAGAACAAGGCCTTAATTTGAAGTATTATTATTATGCTAATAATAGTGGATTTATTCCATTGGTTCAAGAATTCAGAGAAAAATACAAAGATTGTCTTACTGTAATAAGTAATACAACTTCATGGTTTAGAGGTTTAGTAAAAGACTTTGAAAGTAAAGGACTTGTGAATACTCAAGATATTGAATATTTCAAATTGACAGATGATGAACTAAAGGCTTATAAATTCTGGAACTCTGCAAACAATCATTGTAGGGAATATACACAAAGATTTGTATATAAAAAGATGGGTAAACACCCAAGAATAGGATTAGACTTAAAACAATTACCAAACTTAAACAAAGAAAACAATGAGTAATTTTAAAGCATTTTGTAAAGATGGGACACTACAAGTAGTGTTCTCAGATGGCACCCAAATAATTACAGATTGTGACGGTGAATTATGGGATTTTCTTATTGTTCATCAAGACAATGAGGAAATTGTAAAGAAGAGACTTCTTCCCAAGGAACATGTAGAAGAAAAGCTTATAGCTGATAAAGTACAATGTTCAAACATTCTTACATTAAGAGGAAATTCTGTGTATATGTTGGATATTTCAGAACAAAGCATTCCAAGTGACTTTGTTGCGAAAATTCTTGAAGCAGAAGAGGAAGGAAATGAAGCTGAACTCAAGAAGTTTAAGAATTTCTGGACATTGGTTTCATTGAATCCTGACTCTAGAGTAAGGAATAATTTATTCTGGTTCCTCAGGAAGTGGGATATGAAGATTACTGAAGCTGGACTTGTTATTGCATACAGAAACGCTACTATCAAGGAAGAATCAGGATATAGTACTGAACAAGTTAAGAACATAATTAATTCCTATTATCAAGTAAAGTATGTGGAAGGCAAGAATCCTTATGAAATATATGGAGTAGATGGAGGCATCAATGAAATGTCTTTGGGAGAAATATATGATGACATTGTTAATGAAGGAGCAAACTCTCCTACATATACTGACCAACATAGCCATTCCACTATAATTAAGTTAGGACAACCTGTAAGAATGCCTAGAAGTGAAGTTGATTGTGACCAAAATGTAACATGCTCATCTGGGTTAGTAATGTAGCCCAGTAAAGAAGAAATTCTTTACGAAAATATCGAGCAAAATCGGTGAAAGTAATATAATTATAATCTAAAAATTTTAATAAAAAAGTTGTATAGTCGGCCTTAAATTCGTATATTTGCAAAGTTTTTAAATTAAAATTTATGTTAGATTATAGAGAAATTTATCAAAAAGAGCATCTAGAGAATGGTTTAACTTATTCTCAAATTCGTGAAAAGTATAATATTCCAAGAGGTACTTGGGATTATTGGGTAAGACAAAAATTCAATTTAAGAAGTGATAAAAGAAAGCATAGAGCTAACGATGCATTTTTTAGTGTTATAGATACAGAAGAAAAAGCTTATTTATTAGGTTTTCTATATGCTGATGGTTATCTAGCTAATGACGGAAGAATGGGGTGTAGGTTAACCATAGATGATATTGAAATTATAAAACTTATCCAAAAATATATAGCTGTTAATAGTCCTATAGAATATACCAATAATCAAAATATTAAACGTAGACCACAAGTATCTATTAGATGGAAATCTGAACAAATGTACCAAGATTTAATTAATCTGGGTTTTTGTGTAGATAAAACACATACAGATAGTAAAGTGTTTAAATTAATTCCAGAAGAATTAAAGAAACATTTTCTAAGAGGATATTGTGATGGTGATGGTAATGTGAGATTTTCATTAGTAAAAAACAAGAAATGGTATAAATGTGCTATTACTTTTTCTAATGGAAGTAAACAAATCTTATCGGATATACAAGACTGGCTATACAATAATTATAAATGCACTGGTATACTTTATAACCACAATACCTATTTCATATTATCTTATGAAAAAGTTTTAGAAGCTGTTATTATAGCTAAAACACTTTATACCGATGCAAAAATTTACTTAACACGAAAATATAATAATGCTATATCAATGGTAAATTATCGTACTAATACCGAGCTAACTAGAAAAGGTAAAAAGTTTCTAGTAGTGTAACGCATAGCAATTGAAACTCTATATAGAGAATATAATATTGCCAAGAGTGTTCGACACTGACTACTTTAATATAAGTAAAAGTGAAAATATATGCTGAACTATAGAGAAAATTATAATATCTATAGAATTATAGGATAAAAAGCCTATAAGATAACAATTTGTACATTGTGCTTCAGCAGGTTGGCTTAAAAGAAATTATTTTGGAGATGTAGGGTTACAAGTCCTTGTAAATCCAGCAAACGTCTGTTCTGTACCTCCAGAGGATAATTACGGAAAGATGAGAACTTGTGAGTATTTTCCTGTAGCATTAGTTGATTTTGATGAGAATGGGAATGTTATTGAACCTGAGTGTTCCTTATATAATGATGTTGCTTATCTTAAGCAATTAACTTATGAAGGAAAAATTAATAATATGGATGTGGATAGATATACAATTATTGAAACACATCTTACCAGGGAACAAACTTATGACAGCATTCTTAAGAGGTTGGAAACATTAAATAACAATTAATTTAAACTTCCAATGACAGAGATTGAGTATTTTTGCAACTGGTCTAAGGTAATTGACTTCAATCTCTTGCATAAAGCACTTGATGAAATTAAGAAACTGAATATTAAGGAGTTATGTCCTTCCTATAAGAATATCTTTAAAGCGTTTAACCTATGTGACTATAACAATTTAAAGGCAATAATGCTAGGACAAGACCCTTATCCACAAAGAGGAGTAGCTACAGGAGTAGCATTTGCCAATAACAACGATGTGAAGCAGGTATCTCCATCACTTAAAGTACTGTTAAATAGTGCTAGAGGAGAGGAAAAACTTCCTTATGATTTAGTTGATTGGTGTAATCAGGGCATATTACCATTGAATGCCAGCTTGACTACTATGGTAGGAAAGACTGGAGTTCATAGCTGGATATGGAGACCTTTTGTAAGTTCGCTCTTGCATAAGGTCTCCATTAGCGACAGAGCATTGGTTTTCATTCTCTTAGGTAATGATGCTCAATCCTTTGAGAATGCAATCTATAAAGAAGGAAACTTTATACTAAAAGAAAAGCATCCTTCTTGGTATGCAAGGAATAATGTTGATATGCCTGACAAAGTGTTTAGAGAGACTGAAGCAATTCTTAAGGACTATAGAAATTTTGAATTAATATGGTAGTTAGAAAAAACAATAGGAAGAAAAAGCAGGATAAGGAAGAAAACAAGAAAGTAAAGAATGCTACAAAGGTAGTGAAGTATGGGATACATTTCAAATCAAAGCTTGAAGTTATGGTATATGAAACCTTAATAAAGGAAGGAATGAATCCTAAATATGAACCTACAACTTTTGTATTGTGGAAAGGCTTTAAACCCACTGCTAATATATATGACAGAAAGAATAAATCAGAATCAGGCTCTTTCCATCAAGAGACTGATAAAATCATAGATATAAAGTATACTCCAGATTTTATCTTTGATTATAAAGGAATCACTGTCATAATAGAAGCAAAAGGAAAGGTTAATGAAACTTTTCCACTAAAGAAAAAGCTGTTTGTGAGCTTGTTGGAAAAGATGTCCAAAACTTTCTATTTTGTAGTAAGAACAAAGAAGGAAACACTTGAAGCTATTAACATTATTAAAAATTATGTAAAATGAATATGTTGGAAAAAATCTAGAAAAAACTTAACCTACTTCCTGAAAAGGATAGAAAGATTTGTCAAACGTGTATAGAGCAAAGAGACTTTGAAAGACTGCTAGAAATTATAGGGTCTTTTGAAGTTAAAATTAGAGAATTATATGATATAACTGCAAAGTATACAAATGCTAATTCATTACCTGACATTGAAGAAGATTCTAGTGTCGGATATGGTTATATCAGTGATTTTTGTGACGAAGAATTTAGCATATGAAAGAATTAAAAGACATAGCATTAAATATTACAGAAGAAGAATATAGGGCAGATTCTGCTCTCTCTTATTCTACATTATCTAGGTTTGAAAGAGAAGGGTTTGATGGGCTAAATAAACTATTTGAAAAGGTAGAAACCCCTTCTTTGATTTTTGGCAGTATGGTAGATACCTTGCTTACTGGCAGTGTTGACGAATTCAATGAAAGATTTGTATTAGTGCAAGACTTTGGATTGAGTGACACTTTAAGGCAAATTACAAAGAATTTATATGATATATATAAAGGCTTTTATAATACCTTAGAAGATATTCCTGACCAAATACTTTCAGACGTGGCAGTAAATTGCGGGTATTATACTGATGCAAAATACTATAATGTAAGAATCAAGAAAGTAAAAGAATGTTCTCCTTATTATGATGAACTAAAGAGAATAGATGGAAAGACTCCTGTTACTCAATTGCAGTATAATGATGCTTTTGATTGTGTAAGAATTCTAAAGACCTCTCCTAATACTGAGTTATTGTTTGGAGAAGATACTGATACCCTCAAGCATTATTATCAGCTAAAGTTTAAAGGAGAGTATAATGGCATTCCTTTGAGATGCATGGCTGATTTAATAATTGTAGATTATGAGAATAAAATAATTTATCCTTATGACCTTAAGACATCAGGACATCCTGAACATCAGTTCTACAAAAGCTTTATTGCTTGGAATTATATCTTGCAATCACAACTTTACTATGAACTTATCAAACAAAATATTGAAAAAGACGATTATTTTAAGGATTTCAAGATTGCTGATTATCAGTTTATAGTAATATGCAATAATACAAGAACTCCATTGGTTTGGGAATTTAAAGGGACTAAAGCTATTACAGACTGTGAATATGGAGGAATTAAGTTTCCTAATTGGAGAAGACTTGCAACTGAACTTTGGTATTATCTTGGTGAAAAGCCAAGAGTACCTATCGGCATAAAAGTGGATGAACCTAATGATATTATAGAATGGTTAAACAAATAACATATGATTAAGAAAGTAAAGAAAAGAGATGGTACTATTCAAGAGTATCAAATTGAGAAAATCAAGACAGCACTTTTAAAAGCCCTTAACGAGGTTAATGAGCCTCAATGGAAAGCACAATGTTTTGACATAGACAACCTTGTTAAGGAAATTCAATGTGAGATTGAAGATAAAGCAAATAAGCTGCAACCTACCACTGATATAGATACTGTCGGTATTGAGTTTATTCAAGATTGTGTTGAGGACGTATTGATGGATTTCAATCTTAAGAAAACTGCAAAAGCTTATATCTTATATAGGTCAGAGCATAAAAATGTCAGATTCTTAAAAGAGAGAATTGACTATATGAATGAATATAGCAATTCTAACACCAACGCAGCTTCTGCAAGTGAAACAGATGCAAATTCCAATGTAACTACAAAGAATGTTGCCAATCTTGAAGGAGAAGTCTATAAACAAACAAATAGGGCCATTCAAAGATATAGAATGAAGGAACAACTTAATAAGATGTTTCCTGAGGTAGCTTCCCAATATGCTCAAGATTTAAAAGATGGGATTATCTATGTGCATGATGAAGCCTCTTCTCCAGTACTCAAGTATTATTGTGAAGCAGTTACATTATACCCATTAATGACTGAAGGTGTAGGCAATCTTGATAAAGTTACACCTTCTGCTCCTAATGATATTGAATCTTTCAGTGGACAAGTTACCAATGCTGTATTTCTATTAAGTTCCCAGTGTAAAGGTGCTGTAGCTCTTGGAGATTACTTTGTTGCACTTAATTATTATGTAGTTTCTGAATTTGGTGAAAAATGGTATGATAGATTAAATGAAATTGTAACTAAGAACCTAAAGAAAGACCATAATGTAAAATATTTCATTCGTAAAGGAATGAAGCAATTTATATATGGAGTAAACCAGCCAGCTGGCAACAGAAGTTACAATTCGCCATTCACAAATGTAAGTTACTATGATTCAGTATATTTCAAAGCATTGTTTGGAGACTTTTATTATCCTGATGGTACTCAACCTGAATGGAAGGCTATTGATACTCTTCAAAGGATGTTTATGGAATTACATAGGGAATTGAGGTTAATAAAGCCATTGACTTTCCCTGTAAGTACTATTGCAATGGTACATAACAACAAAGAATTCCTTGACAAGGAATATAAGGAGTTGTGTGCTGAGGAATGGGCTAAAGGTGGAAGTTTCTTCTGCTACAATAGTGATAATCCTTCATCTTTGGCAAGCTGTTGTAGAGTCTTGAATGAAATAAGTGACAATACTTTTAGTTCAACTACAGGAATGACTGGTATTATGACTGGTAGTTGTAATGTTATTACTCTTAATATGAATAGAATCATTCAGGACTACATGAGATGTTATGGACATACTGAATGGAATGAAGATGTAGCTTATCAATTTAAAGGATGGCTTATTGGAATTCTTGAAAGAGTATATAAGTATCATATAGCATTTAAGACAATGCTTTATGATTATGAAGACAAGGGAATGTTTACTGCTTCAAATGCAGGATATATCTATATGAAAAAACTATATAGTACCATAGGAGTAATTGGATATTTTGAAGCAGCAAAGTTTTTAGGGATTGAAACTTCTAACAACAAAGAATATAAGGAATTTCTGTCTCTTATTTTAGGTACTATTAAAGAACAAAATAAAATACATTCAATTAATGATAGGAAGAGACCCTTCTTATTCAATAGTGAATGTATTCCAGGGGAACAAACTGCCATTCGTTTCTATGATAAAGACAAAAAGGATGGTTATTATGTTCCAGAAGACCAAAATCTATACAACTGTTATTTCTATAATCCTTGGGATAATACATCGGTATTAGATAAACTAGCCCTTCATGGAAAAGACATAAACAAATTTAGTGATGGAGGGCAAGCTTGTCATGTAAATTTGGATACTCATTTAACTAAAGAGCAATATCTTAAGATACTGGATTTTGCATTAGCAAATGGTACAAACTATTTTACTTTCAATATCCCAATGAGTGAATGCAAGGATTGTGGTCATACAGTAAATGCCCCAATAGATAAATGTCCTATATGTGGTTCTAATAATATAAGGTATTGGACTAGAATAATTGGATACCTTACTGCTGTAGACAATTGGTCAAAAGGTAGACAAATAGAACAAAAGACTAGAGTCTACACTAAAGAAGAAGATATTAAACTCTAATTCAAATATAGAAAAGGAACAAACAAGCAGGGGTAGAAATACTCCTGCTTTTATTATATATGATTAAATATACAGAAATATCCTAAATAATTTGCGCATCTGCATTTTTATTTGTATTTTTGCATATAAAATTAGTAAAATATGATTAATAAGATTAAACAAAATTGTGGAGATGTTTTAATTATTTTGGGTAAATCAGATAAAAAAGTAAGAAGTAGATATTATTATAAAGGATATTTTGAAGGTTATACTAAAATTATAAATTTTAGATTGGATATAGCACAAAGAGGAAATGTAAAAAATCCAGACAAACCAGATAAGTATGGATTTTTATGTGATGAAAAAAATACAAATTCTCATATATATTATGTTTGGAAAAATATGGAAAGAAGATGCTATTATCCAGAATGTTCTGAATATATTTCATATGGAGGTAAAGGAATAAAAGTTTCTAGTGAATTTAAGACATATTCAAAATTTAAAAATTGGTATATTAGCAATTCAAATGGAGACTTTTCTTTAGATTTAGATAAAGACTGTAAATGTTTAGTAGATAACATACCAAAAATTTATTCTTCAGAAACTTGTATGCTTCTTCCACCTGAAATAAATACATTTATATCTACTATTGGTAAAGGTATATATAAGACCAAATCTAATACTTATTGTGTTAGACTTAGGCGTGTATACAAAAAGATAAATAAAAATTTTAAAACTTTATCAGAGGCTATAACTTATAAAAAAGCTGAAGATATAAATTATATTAAAATACTAATTAATAAATATTTACTTAAAGAAGAAACTAAAAAATATTTAGAAAAATATGTTGAAATTTTTGAATACACAAGTAACTTTTAGTGAAGTTCCAGATGAAATATCTTTATGTATAGAAATTAGTGGTTGTAAACTTAGATGTCCTGGATGTCATTCTCCACATTTGCAGGAAGATATTGGGGAAAGATTAACTCCAGAGGTTCTTGACAAACTTATTGAGAGCAATAAAGGCATTACTTGTGTGTGTTTTATGGGTGAAGGTGGCAGATTGTTTGATATAGCTTATTTTTCCGAACTTGTGCATTTAAAGCACGACCTCAAAACTGCCTTATATACTGGTCTTGACTTTCATTTAGATACTATGACTGAATGTGTTAGCAGGCCTATTGCTTGTGAATTTGATTATGTTAAAACAGGTCCTTATATTGAAGCATTAGGACCTTTAAACAAGAAAACCACAAACCAAAGGATGTATAAGAAGGTTTCTGACAAACCAGTTAAATTTGAGGATATAACTTATAAATTTTGGAAAGGAGAAAATAATGTTTGAAGAAAATTCTATAGTACGATGTACAGCAAAAGACTTAAGCAAGTTTACTGAAGGAAATTCATACAGAATAGTAAGTAAAGATTTTGAACATTCTAGAGGATATTTCTATGGAGTAGTCAATGATGCAGGATTAATTGACTATTTTTGCCAAGAAAAATTTGAAGAGAATTTTACAGACAAAGATGTTCCAAATGAAATAACTTACTATTCTAATGCTAATACTTCATTTGATATCAATGATAATGTAAACCATCCTTCACATTATACTTGGTTAAAAGATTTATGTGGTATAGAACCTATTGATATTTGCAAGCATCTTGATTTTGATTTGGGGAATGCATTGAAATACATCTTAAGAGCAGGACATAAGAAAGATAGTTCAATGACTGAGGGGGAGAAAGCAATTGAAGACTTGAAAAAAGCAATATTCTATATTAATGATAAAATAGAAATGTTGGAAAATGAAATTAAAAACAAACAATAAATTTAGCAAATGGTTGTATAAAATAGCTTGTAAGTTTGGTTATAGTCCTTTACTTCCAATGCCTGATACAGTATATATTATTCCAAAGTATCTTACTTTAGAAAATTTTATAAAGTTATCTTGTATGATAAAAATTCCAGAAAATGAATACAGGAGTGAGTATGGTGAAAAAATAAAGGAATATGCTTATAAACAGGTTTTATATAAATTTGTTGAAGAAGAAGCTTTTAAACAAAATGTTAATATTACAAGCTGGTATGATATATCGGATAATACAGAAACAATCAAAGCTGAATTATACATTTTAAATAAGAAAGGATTAGAAGATTTTTATGAAAGATATTAAAGTTAAAATAAAGAAATTATATGAGGACAGTAAAGTTCCTCAATATGCTACAGAAGGAAGTTCTGGAGTAGATTTATATGCTTATTTGGATAGTTACCCACAGTATACTTTAAATCCTAATGACTCTTGGCTGTTTCCTACAGGAATAAGTATGGAAATACCAGTAGGATATGAAGGACAAGTAAGGCCAAGAAGTGGGCTAGCAGTGAAATATGGAATAACTGTTCTTAACACTCCAGGTACAATTGATGCAGACTATCGTGGAGAAATAAAAGTGTGTTTATTTAACACTTCTAACATGCCATATACTGTGCATCATGGAGACAGAATTGCACAAATGGTCTTCACTAAAGTTGAAAAAGCTGAATTTGAAGAAGTAGATGAATTACAATCAACTGATAGAGGTGATGGGGGATTTGGAAGCACAGGTGTTAAATGATAGTTTTATTAATAGTATGTCTTCTATTAATTACTTGTGAATTAGCTACAATATTTTATTATAGAAAGCTAAGATTTAAAGAAACAAACAATTATCACGATATAACTGAATTTAAGACAAAGATTAGTAAAACTGGACTTATATATGTGCCTTTCACTTGTAATGGAAAAGAACTTAATTTTTTATTGGATACAGGAAGTACTATTTCTTATATAGATGCTCAAACAGCTGTTGAATTAGGATGTAAATTCAAAAGATGTAGTGAAATTGTCACTGGTTTAGGAGGAGACCAAGAAATAACAGAGTATTGTGAAATAAAACTTGAAACTCCTACAACTGTAACTGAAATAGAACTTCCTTTGGCTAACTTCAAATATGCTTTTTCTCAAGTAGAGGAAGAGAGTGGTATTGAAATACACGGATTGCTTGGGAATAATTTCCTTCAAGCAAGTGAGTATGTTATTGATTATGATAAAATGATGGTATTTAAGCCAAAACATAAGAACAAATGATTTATTTGGTATCTGGACAACAAAGTCTTTTTGAATTAGATGGAATAAAAAACATTTCAGTGGAAGAGTCTATTGACAAAATAAGCAAATGGCCTATGGTCCAATATGATTCTGAAACTGATGGAAAGAATCCTCATCTTTGCAATTTGCTTTGTATTCAATTTGGAGATACTGAAGGTAGAGACCAAGTGGTAGTTGATACTACCACTGTCTCTCCTTTAAAGTATAAAGAATTATTAGAGAATAAGTATATAATAGGACATAATCTTAAATTTGACTTACAGTTTCTTTATAATTATGGTATTATACCAAGAAGAGTATATGACACTATGATTGTAGAACAACTATTGTATTTAGGATTTCCTTCTGGACAAATATCTTATAGTCTCCAAGCAGTAGCTTTAAGAAGACTGAATAAAAATGTAGATAAGTCTATAAGAGGTCAAATTATATGGAGAGGACTAGATGAAAGTGTAATTAACTATGCAGCATATGATGTAGTCCTTCTTTATGACATAATGCAGTCTCAAATAAAAGAATGCAAAGAAAAGGAATGTTTAGTTGGAGCTAAACTTGAATGTGATGTAGTGCCTGCAATGGCTTACCTAGAATGGTGCGGAATAAAGTTGGATGAAACAAAATGGAAAGCCAAGATGCAAAAAGATAAGGAGAATCTTGACAAGTCTTTGAAAACTTTAAATGACTATTGCATATCAAATCCTAAATTGCAAAAGTGGGTATATGTAGACAATCAACTTGACTTGTTTGCTGAATTTGACCCAACACCAAAGTTTAGGATAGATTGGCAGAAGGATGAAGCAAAGCAAGTATTTAAAACTCTTGGATTCAATTTAGTTGCAGTTAGTAAAGTCACAAATAAGGAAGCTGATTCTGTACAAGAGAAAAACCTTAAAACCCAAAAGGGAATAGATGATAAATTCTTAAGTCTGTACTTTGACTATCAAGGTTATTATAAAGTTACTACTTCTTTTGGCCAAGGTCATTTAAATCTGATTAACCCTATTACAGGAAGGCTTCATACTAACTATTGGCAAATAGGCACTTCAACTGGAAGAATGTCATCAGGTTCAGGCGAAGATGCTGATTTAGCAAAGTATAAGAAACTAAAGGAAGTTAAAATGGTTAATATGCAGCAGCTTCCACATGATGAAGAAACTAGAGCATGTTTTGTTTCAGAGAAAGGAAACTTATTTTGTTCTTGTGATTATAGTGCTATGGAAGCAAGAATAGGTGCCGAAGTATATAATGAAAAGAAGTTGCTTGATGAATTTATTTATGGCTCAGGTGACTCTCATGCTGCTTATGCTAAAGCTGTGTTTTCTGAAGAACTGAAAGATATTGATACTAAGGATGTAAAGAGCAAAAGGCCTGATTTAAGAAATAAAGTAAAGAGTATTGAATTTGCCGTACAATTTGGTAGTGATGGTACTGCTGTAGCTCCTCAATTAGGCATACCAGTTGAAGAAGCAAGAACATTAGTTACAAATCTGCTTAGTGGAATGACAGGTTTAGCTTCTTTTAAAATAAGAGGAAGCAAAGAAGTAAGAAATAAAGGATATGTTCTTATAATGAAAGACACTGGGCATAAGCAATATTGGTGGGATTGGGAAGAATGGAAAAAAAGGCAAGCTTCATTTACTCCTGAATTTTGGGAAGATTATAAATTAAAGCATAAAGGAACAAATGATGATATTGCTATAATGGTTGCAAAGCACTTTAAAGCAGCTTCAGCTTGGGATAGAGCTTCTTTAAACAGTCCAACACAAGGTGGTGGAGCCATAGTTCTCAAAACTGCTATAGTAAATCTTTTCAATTGGGTTATAGACAATAACTATTTCAATAAGATATTGTTTTGCAATTTTACTCACGATGAAATCAATACTGAATTTCCTGAAGAACTAAAAGACACTTATCCAAATATAGTGTCAAGAATAATGCAAGATGCAGCAGCTAAATTTTATCATAAATTGCCTATTCCAGCAGAAGCATCTGTTGGAGACCATTGGATACATTAAATTTTATTAATATGGATTTTAGTGAACTTAGAGTTGGACACAGACTTAAGTGTGTCAGAGAATATGAATTGTTGCCTTTTAAGGTAGATACTGAATATGAGGTAGTTAATGTTAATGATGGAAGAGTTATTGTCTGTGAAGCAGGATATCCAGACAAAACTTATCCTCTTGATATATCAATTTGCATGGACTACTTTGAATTCAGCCCTTCTGCTTCTCCAGTAATTAAGGGTTTTGGAGTATATAGACAAGATAAAAAAGCAGAAGAGCCAATAGATGATAAAGAAGAAGATAGTAAAATAAAAGAGGTTTTATCAAAAGTTGAAGAGTTATCTAAAGAAGACTTAAATACTTTTGATTTGCTATTAAGAGATTATGGATTAAACTATCCTTTAATAGAACTGACAAAGAGTTTTGAGAATTTTAAGAGTGCTTGTTATTCAGATATGGCTGATGACCAGTATTATGAAAACCTAAAAACTTATCTATTGGAAATCTCTAAAATCTCTATACAAACAATTTCTTGGATTGATGAAACAAAAGACTATGACAAAACAGTGGAAGAATGAAATTCCTTTGTTTAATAGATATGGAAGCAAAGTGTTTTTAGAACACAAAGAAAATAATATCTATTATTTAAAAGGAGATGAAGATGCTTTAATGGCAGTAGGAGTAACTTTTAATGGCAACCTTAATAATATAACAGCTGTAGACCCATCAGGAGGGCCTTATATTTCAGTAGGGTCAGAAATCATTAAAGGCTATATTATAGAAAGTATTGAATCTACTAAAGAAGGTTTCAAAATTAAATTCAAAGAACAATGAGTTATTTTAGACCAACAAAGACTATTTATTTGAGTAATAATAATGAAAGTATTAGGGGGAAACTCAAAAACTTGGGTTTCCCTCTTTGTATTTGTACTGAATTTGAAGATAATCCTTGGCTATACTTTAATGGAATGTCAACTGATATTCATGGAGCAGGAGTAGGCCATAATGCAGGGTTTAACCTGCTTCCTCTAAAAATATTAAAGGAAGAAATTATGAGTGTAGCCAAGCAAGGAGAAAAAGTGATTATATGTAATTCAGTAGAAGATTTTGTTAAAGAAGTAAACATTTATAAAAATGAAATTAATCCAAACAAAGAATGCCAATGTGAATTACTTGGCGAAGGTTGTTGAAATAAAAGACTTTTTTCCACATCCTAATCCAGAAGTAACCAAGCTTAAGGTATGTAAAGTAGATGGCTACAATATGATTGTAGGAATTAATGAGAAGGAAGGTGTTTATATTTACTTTCCTGCTCTTAGCCAAATTAATTCTAACTTACTATCTTATGCAAACTTATATAGGCATAATAACCTAAACTCAAACCCTGAGAAAACAGGATTCTTTGAAGACAATGGAAGAGTAAAGGCAATAAAACTTAAAGGAATGGTCTCTGAAGGTTTCTTATTGCCTTTTGAAGTTCTTCAGAATTGGTTAATGGATTCTGTAAACAAGAAAATTGAGGATGAAGAGTCTTGTATAAACAAGGAGTTTGATGCTGTAGAACATAATGGCAAGGAAATATGGATTAACAAGAAGTATATCATAATTGAGCAAAGAACTCATGGTTCAAATGAACCTAGAGAAAGAGCCAATGTAAAGAGGTATGATAAACTTGTTGAAGGACAATTTAGATTCCATTATGATACAGCCCAATTAAGGAAGAATCCTTATGCAATCCGAAAAGATGATATTATACATATTAGTAGTAAGTTTCATGGCACATCTGCAATTTCTGCAAATGTGATATGCAAGTTTCCTAAGTCTTGGATAGAGAAGATTATATGCAGAATCCATAATCTGTTTAATAAAGAAAACAAAGTTGCGGATATAAACAATAACTATAGGTATGATAATGTCTATGCCTCAAGAACTGTTGTAAAGAATAAGTACTATAATAAGTCTGTAGGCCTTGGATATTACAAATGTGATGTATGGGGAGAAGCCAATAAGATTCTTATTCCATTGATTCCAAAAGGCTATACCTTATATTATGAAATAGTAGGATTCCTTCCTACTGGAGGTTATATACAAAAAGACTATGATTATGGATGCTTGCCTCCTGAAGAAGGAGAGAAATATACCATAAACAAGCATTTTAGGATAATTGTATATAGAATTACTATTACTAATGCTGATGGTAGAGTGTTTGAATTATCTCCAAGAGAAGTGCAATATTGGTGTAAAAACAATGGTTTAGAGCCTGTTATTGAATTATATTATGGAAAAGCATCAAATCTCTATCCAGAGATTAAAGATTCTGAGAATTGGAATGATGCATTCATAGACAAATTGGCAGATGACAAGAATTTCTATATGGAACTTGATTCTCCTGATTGCAAAAATAAAGTGCCTCATGAAGGCATAGTAATTAAAGTAGATAATATGACACCTAATGCAGTTAAACTTAAGAGCTTTAGATTTCTTGGAAAAGAAAGTGAAGAACTTGACAAGGGAATTGCAAATATTGAAGATAATAACTAATGGAAAACTTTGATATAGGAAAGTTAGATATTAATGGCAAGAGACAAATTCTTGTCTTACAAGGTGTGCCAGCATCTGGCAAAAGCACTTTTGCTAGAAAGCTGGCTACTGAACATACTAACTGGGTGATAGTCAATAGGGACTCTATGCGTAAAGCTAGGGGTACCTATTGGCTACCAAGCCAAGAGAAGTATATAGATAGATTAGAAGCATATGCTGTTATGTCTGCATTAGATTATGACTTAAATGTTATTATAGATGCAACTAATCTTAATCCAAAAGCCATAGAAGAATGGAATAGAATTGCTGGTATGTATGCTGCTGAAATAGAGTTTAAACTGTTTAAAATTTCTTATAAGGAAGCTATTGAAAGAGATAATAATAGAGAAGACAAGGTTGGAGAAAAGACAATGAGGAAATTCTTTAGGGCTTATTTCCCAGAGCTTCTTTATAATTATACAGACGACAGAATTATAACATTACCAAGTTCAGATAAGGAAAGTATTGTCTTATGTGATATAGATGGTACTATAGCATTACATAATGGTAGAAGTCCTTTTGACTATGACAAAGCATCAGAAGATACTTTTGACCCTAGGATGAAGACTTTCCTTAATAGTATTTCACAATGCTATAAGATAATCTTCTTCTCAGGAAGAAGTGAAGATTCTCGTGGTGTTACTCAGAAGTGGTTGGAAGACAATGGTTTTGGAGAACATCAACTCTATATGAGGAAACACAATGACTATAGGTCTGATGATATTGTAAAGAAGGAGATGTATTTTGAATACATACAACCTAAATACAATGTAGCATGTGTATTTGATGACAGAGATAAAGTAGTGAAGATGTGGAGAGATTTAGGCATCTTGTGTTGTCAAGTCTATTATGGTGATTTTTAAACAATATTAAATATGTATAGAATACTAGTAACAGTTAACAAGTGTTATGCACTTAAATTTGATAATGAAGAGGAGCTTATGGAAGATGCCCTTGAATTTATGCAAAATGGAGATGTAGTAATGCTTGCAAATGATTTAGATGATGCAAGGTCTCTTACAGGTCTTGATATAGAAGAAGTATTTAGAGATTAATAATAAAGCCTATAGCACAAGTGTCACTATGCCGAGAGCAACGAACCTTATAGAGATTGGCCACTCTAAAAATATGTGTGACGGGTCGGCTACAGCAAACTTTGAGTTACTGGATGGCGAGCTTAGATGTAACCATTTATTTAACCATATAGAAATATATGGAGAAGAGTTAGGACACTTATGTTTATTACATTAAAAACAAACAAAAAAAAACAAACAAAATGAATTACGAAAAAGCATACAAAGGAGCTCTTGAAAGAGCAAGAAAAATGAAATCTCCATATTGTCAAGCAGCGGTAGAGACAATCTTCCCAGAACTCTGTGAGTCCAAGGATGAGAGGATAAGGAAAGAAATTATTTCATTTATAACAAATACAAGAAATTGGTTTCCTAAAGAAGAAACAAAGGCTTCTTGGATTGCTTGGCTTGAAAAGCAAGGAAACTACGACTATAAAAGAGTTAATTTAAGTAATTTTGATGCTAGAATAAGAGAATTTAGTGATATGCTTGAAGATAAACCAAAACCTTACTGGGATGGTTGGTATGAAGCAATGGATTATGTGTTAAAAAATGGAAATCCTTTTGAAAAACAAGGCGAGAAATCAGAATATAATCCATATAAGGCAACAGTTGAATCTATTGCTGAAATGTGCAAAAGCTATTCAACTTCAACTGACTTGCACGATTTCTATGATAATGTGAGGGTCAAATGTAAGGATGCAATGGAATATGAGAAAACTTGGAATGAAAAGCAAGGTGAGCAGAAACCTGCTGATGAATCTGAACCGAAGTTTAAGGTAGGGGATTGGGTTGTATATGAACATAATGGTAATGTCTATCAAATTCACAGTATAGACAATTCTGACTCTAATTACATTAGATATATATGCAAACCACACAGCAATGATGATACTCCATGTATTCATGAATATATGATACGTCCTTGGACTATCCAAGATGCAAAGGATGGTGATGTACTTGTATGTATTGGAAAATACGGACAAGAAATTGGTATTATCAAAGAGTATGTAGGCAAATACGGTGGTTGTGATAAATGTTTTGAAACATATTGTTTTGTTGATTGGG
>JAEEGL017395886.1_pt1 | contig 125080 bp, 119 predicted proteins | sample 9134231 | NCBI WGS metagenome assembly JAEEGL01 (sample SAMN16246548, study PRJNA631951) | gut metagenome | biome: gut microbiome; feature: rumen; material: fiber-attached | host: Bos | place: Iran: Karaj | collected 2018-10 | reverse complement strand
TTCACAGCAAAGCTTGCAGGTACAGAGCGTGGTATCACAGAGCCCACACCTACATTCTCAGCTTGCTTCGGACAGGCATTCCTTGAACTTCATCCTACAAAGTACGGTGAAGAACTCGTTAAGAAGATGCAGAAGAGCGGTGCTAAGGCATACCTCGTTAACACAGGTTGGAACGGCACAGGAAAGAGAATCTCCATCAAAGATACACGTGGTATCATCGATGCAATCCTTAACGGAGATGTACTTACAGCTCCCACAAAGAAGATTCCCGTATTTGATTTTGAAGTACCCACAGCACTTCCCGGAGTTGATCCCGCAATCCTCGATCCCCGCGATACATATGCTGATGCTTCCGAATGGGATGCAAAGGCTAAGGATCTTGCAGAAAGATTCATCAAGAACTTCAAGAAATACGAAACAAACGAAGCCGGCAAAGCACTTGTTGCAGCAGGTCCTCAGTTATAATTTTCGAATAATAAGGAAGCAGGGTTTTATCCCTGCTTCTTTTTATGCAATAAAACTTTATTTTTTGTCCGAATTCCTGTAAAATACACATATATTTTCAAATTTACGGAATATTTGTTTCGGGGGATTGTTTATGAGCAGGGAACTGGTTGTAGGCGATTATATGTTTTCGACCATGGAAGAAGCGAATGTCGCCAAACTCGAACTTGAAAAAATAGAAAAATTGAATGAAAAACTTACGGATGCCGATGTTGATTTGCTTTATAAAGTCTATTGCAGGAGCATAGAAAAGAACACTTTCCGAACTCCGGTAGGCCTCGATTTCATGAAAAATCTGAAAAATAAAATCGAAAAATCAGGCAAATACAAAGATAAGATTTTACCCGTTCCGGTCAATATGCCGACTTTTGAGTCCGTTGACAAGAACGAAGTGAAGGACGAATTAAAGAAATCAAAAAACGATTCAAAAAAATATTCATCGCTTTTCAAATGGTCTTTGTTTATTAATATTATCCTGGCGGTAGTAATAATAGCGCTTTTTGTTATTGCTTCGACATCGAATAATCCGAATATCATAAATTACGAAAACGCTCTTATCTACAAATATTCGGCATGGGAGAGCGAACTTAAAGACAAAGAAAAAGAACTTAAGATAAAAGAAAATGAAATAAAAGACGCATCAAACAATTTGATAAATTCAAATTCTTCCGAATAAGAGTTTTCTTTTCACATTTTCTTCATATAATATGATTATAATTAATTTCATTAAAAAAATTTTTCATTATTCGGGGGAATTCTATGAAAAATAAGATATTGGTCGTTGACGACGAGCAACGAATGCGCAAAATTATTAACGATTTCCTGTCAAAGAGCGGTTATGAGGTGATTGAAGCCTGTGACGGAGAGGAAGCTCTCGAAAAATTTTTCGAAGATTCCGAAATCGATTTAATCCTTTTGGATATAATGATGCCCCGCCTTGACGGATGGGGAGTTTGCAAAGAAATCAGAAAAGAATCCAAGGTTCCCATCATAATGCTTACGGCTAGAGCCGACGAATCCGATGAACTTTTGGGATTCGACCTTGGAGTTGACGAATATATTACAAAACCTTTCTCGCCCAAAATTCTTGTTGCAAGAGTTGAGGCTGTTCTCAGAAGAACTCAGGGCGTGGGAGCAAAAGATATTCTGGAATCCGCCGGAATCGTTATGAACAAGCTTACGCATGTTGTGACGGTTGACGGTGTCATTGTTGATTTCAGTTTTAAAGAATTCGAACTTTTGGAATATTTCCTTGAAAACGAAGGAATTGCTTTGCCCAGAACGACAATTTTGAACAGCGTTTGGAATTTCGATTATTACGGCGAAGACAGAACCATTGATACGCATGTCAAAAAAATCAGATCCAAACTCGGCGAAAAAGGCAAATACATAAAAACCATCTGGGGAATAGGGTATAAATTTGAAACAGTCGATTAAAAAACAGTTTTCTTTGATTTTTATATTGATTCTGACCGGCAATGTAATACTTTGCATGGTAGCTAATTTATTTCTCCTCAAACAGTATTTTCTCGTAAATAAAAGACGCAGTATTAACGAAGCGTACAGAATACTCAATCAGTCAAGTATCGAAAACAAATTAATGGATTCCGAATTCCATGAAAAGATGAATATTCTTTGCGAAACTGCCGATTTGTCCATTATTATTCTGGATAACACGGGAACCGTTATTGCTTCGATAAAAAGTGACGATAAAAATCTGCTGGCTCAGATAACGGAGCCTTCTTTTATGTTCTTTTCGAAGGACGATCCGCATAATCTTCAGGTTCACAGTTACGAAGATCCCGCATCGGGAACCAAATATCTTGAAATGAAAGGCTTTTTGGCAAAAGGGGAAGCGTTTCTTATAAGATGTTCCTATGTTTCCGTTGAAGATTCCGTTGCGGTTTCAAACAGATTCATTATTCTTGTCGGTGTTTTTGCGCTTTGCATAGGCATCGGTCTCATTGTTTATGTAACAAACAGAATTACCAAACCTATTGTAAGACTTACCGAAATATCCTCACGAATGACAAATCTTGAATTTGATGCCAAATACGAATCCAAGGGCGAAAACGAAGTCGATGTTTTGGGCGAAAACATAAACCTTCTTTCCGACAAACTCGAGAAAACCATTTCGGAACTTAAAACAGCCAATAACGAGCTTTTAAGGGATATTGAGAAAAAAGACAAAAACGAGGAGATGAGAAAAGAATTCCTCGCAAACGTTTCCCATGAATTGAAAACTCCGATTGCGCTTATTCAAAGTTATTCCGAAGGACTTAAAGAAGGAATCATCGACGATGAGGAAAACAGGGATTATTATCTTGATGTTATCATTGACGAATCCAACAGAATGAACAGCCTTGTTAAAGAAATCATGACGCTTTCGGAACTTGAATTCGGTAACAAACCCCTTGAATTCGAAAGATTTGACGTTGTAGAACTTATAAAAAACAAGATTTCCGCTTCGGGACTTATTATCAAACAAAATGAGATTAATCTGGATTTTGAAAATTCAAACGAGCAGATTTATGTTTGGTCCGATGAATTCAAAACCGAAACGGTATTCGATAATCTTTTATCGAATGCCATCCATTATTGCGATAACGAAAAGATTATAAAAATTGATATTAAGAAAAAGGATGAAGTTGTCAGAATTAATGTCTTTAATACCGGTCAAAAAATAGAAGATTCGGATACCGAAAGGATTTGGGAGAAATTCTACAAAGCCGACAGGGCAAGAAGCCGCGATTACGGCGGTACGGGTATAGGTTTATCGATAGTAAGGGCCATTATGACCTCCCTTAATATGGATTACGGTTGCGTAAATCTCGAAAACGGAGTAAATTTTTATTTTGAACTGCCGATAAAATAATATGGATTGTTATTTTTATGTGTAAAAGAGAAAAAAGATTATGAAGAGAAAAAGTATTTTACTTTTGGCAATTGCATTATTCCTTCCGTTATGCGCTTGTTTTAACGCGATTCCCGAGCTTAATGAGGAAGATCACGATAAAGTCGTAAGATATATGGCCGATGCCGTTTTGGAACATGACAAAAATTACCGGGCCAGACTTCTTGACGAGGAAGAAAAGCAGAAAGCCTTGGAAGAAGAAGCTGTCAAAGCCGAAAGATTAAAGAAAATCGAAGAAGAAGAAAAGAAGCTGATGGAAGAAAAGGCCGCTTCGAATTCCGCAGACGATATTACAACGAATTATGTTGTTAAATCTTACGGTCCCGACGAAATCAACGATTATCTCGGAATCGAAAATGTCGAATTTGAATTTGCCGGTGAGGAATTAGTTAACAAATATCCTCAAAATGGCGACAAAGTCGGACTTGCGTATGTTTCTAACGAAGGAAAAACGCTTCTTGTAGTTAAATTCGATATATGCAATGTTTCTGACGAGAATGCCTATGTTGATTTGTTTTCTTTAAGTCCCAAATTCAGAATTGTTATAAACGATAATGTAAAGGCAACTTCTTTAAAGGTTCCGCTTGAGGACGTAATGAATGAATATCAGGAGACTTTGGATCCCCGCTCGGTTTCTTCCGGAGTTTTGATTTTCGAAATCCCCGATGATACCGTTGTGGAAACGCTTGATTTAAAACTATCGGGTTTAGGTAAAGAAGCAATCAAGATAAAATTGAAATAAAAAGATAAATCCCAAATGCTTAAACATTTGGGATTTTTTAATGCCGGCGGCGGGACTTGAACCCGCACGTTGTTGCCAACAACAGATTTTGAGTCTGCCTCGTCTGCCATTCCGACACGCCGGCGTACAAAAAGTATATTATCATAAATATCCTTCTTGTTCAAGGATTTTTATATAGTAAAAATTCTGTTTTTGATGTAAAATTATAGGGTATGGACTAAGGAGAGCACATGAATTGTTATGAGTGCAAAAAAAGAATAAAAGACTTCCTTAATGATTCAATGAGTTCCAAAACCTGTATCGAATTTGTCGAGCATGTGAAGAGCTGCAGCGAATGTATGGAGGAACTGTCCATAGAATTCCTTGTCAACGAAGGTTTAAAACGTCTTGATACCGCAACCTCGTTCGATTTGGAGAGGGAATTGGACGATAAAATCAATCAGACTTATTCAAAAGCCAGGTTTTACAAGAATTTTGCTTTTATAAGCAGTTTTGCAATCTTTATTGTCGCTTTCTTGTTGGGACTCTTCCTTTCCACACTATTTTCTTATTAAATCCGGGATTTCTTTATCATGGAAAAATTACTTCTTGTTGACGGAAACAGCATAATGAACAGGGCCTTTTACGGGGTTCCCGATTTGACGAATGTAAACGGATTGCATACCAATGCCGTTTACGGTTTTTTGAATATTCTCTTCAGATTCCTCGACGAGGAAAAGCCCGATTATCTTGCAATCGCTTTCGATTTGCATGCACCCACTTTCAGACATAAGCTTTACGATGCATATAAGGGCACCAGAAAGGGAATGCCCGATGAATTAAGAGAACAGGTTCCCTATATTAAAAATCTTGTAAAAGAGATGAATATAAAGACTCTTGAACTTGAAGGTTTTGAAGCCGACGACCTTTTGGGAACAATGGCTAAAAAAGCTCAAAATGAAGGAATTGAAGTATCCCTCCTTTCGGGAGACAGGGATTTGCTGCAAATTGCGGACAAGCATATAAAAATACGCGTTCCCAAAACCATCAAAGGACAGACGACCGTGGAGGACTATTATCCTGACGATGTTTTTGAAAAATACGGTGTTACTCCGAACGAATTTATTCATATGAAGGCTCTTATGGGAGATTCAGCCGACAATATTCCGGGTGTACCCAAGGTCGGAGAAAAGACTGCGGCAGAGCTTATTCAAACATATCATTCGCTTGACGGAATTTACGATTCTTTAAGCGAAATATCAAAAAACGCAATCAGAATTTCGCTTGAAGAGAATAAAGAACTTGCATATTTATGCCTTAAACTTGCTACGATCGAGATTAACGCGCCGATTGAATTCAAAAAAGACGAATTAAAAAACGTTATTACATATTCCGAAGGCGGATACAATATTTTAAAAGAACTCGGGCTTAAAACTTATATTAAGAAATTTGAAGACAACATGGTTTCTGAAATCAAAGAAGTTGAATTTGACGAGCCCGAAATTACCGTTATAGATTCCGCCGAGAAGATTGATTCGTTTTTTGAAAAAATTAAAAACGTTAAGGACGCTTCTTTTATCAAAGGGATGTTCGGCTTTATGTTCAAATTTTCGGATATTTATGCATTTGTGCCGAATACCGTTGATGTTTATCCTTTAATCAAAAGAATTGTGTTTGATTCCGATATTTTGCTTTCGGTTCATAAAGCAAGCGATATTTTCGTTCTTTTAAACGACGAAGATTTATATGTTGTATCAAAGAAAATAACAGATAGGATTTTCGCGCTTGATATCGCATCATATATCGTTAATCCTTTGAACAATTCATATACAATCGAAGGCATGCTTCTGGATTATCTGGGCATTTCAGTCCAAAGCGAAAGCGCATCCGAAAAGGATTTGGCCAAGATTGTTTCGGGATTTTGCAAGCTTAAAGACGTACTTGACGAAAGACTTACCGAATCGTGTCAAAAAGAACTGTATACCGATATAGAGATGCCGCTTTCGCTTGTCCTTTTTGAAATGGAAAAGACAGGAATTTTAGTCAATAAGGGTGATTTGAAAAAATACGGCGAAGAATTGATTGTTTCGATAGAAGCGCTTGAAAAGAAGATTTACGAAGAAGCCGGCGAAGAATTCAATATTCTTTCTCCCAAACAGCTCGGGGTCATTCTTTTCGAAAAAATGAATATGCCTTTTTCGAAGAAGACAAAGACAGGCTATTCGACTTCTGCCGACGTTCTCGAAAAACTCGCCGCCGATTATCCTTTTGTTTCGAATATTCTTGAATACAGAGCTTTGACCAAATTAAATTCGACTTATGCCGAAGGTTTATCCGATGCGATAGCAGAGGACGGAAGAATACATTCTCATTTCCTGCAGACCGTAACGGCTACCGGAAGAATCTCTTCTGCCGAACCCAACCTTCAGAATATACCCATCAGAACGAAACTCGGCAGGGAATTAAGAAAAGTATTTGTTCCCAAAGACGGATGTGTTTTTGCGGATGCCGATTATTCACAGATCGAACTCAGAATTTTGGCTCATCTTTCCGAAGACGCAACTCTTATCGATGCTTTCAATTCAGGCATGGATATTCATTCGCTTACGGCTTCTAAAGTGTTCAATATTCCGATCGAAGAAGTAAACGATTCCCAAAGAAGGGCCGCAAAAGTCGTTAATTTCGGTATCATTTACGGCATGTCTTCGTTTTCATTGGGTCAGGATCTCGAAATCACAAGAAAAGATGCCGAGAAATATATCAATGATTATTTCGAAGGATATCCGGGTATAAAAAAATATCTCGATAATTGTGTAGAAAGCGCGAAAGAAACCGGATATTCCGTTACTGCGTTTAAGAGAAGAAGACCGATTCCCGAACTTAAGGCTTCGCAGTTTATGCAAAGAGAATTCGGCAAGAGGGTTGCGATGAATGCACCCATTCAGGGAACAGCGGCAGATATCATGAAGATTGCGATGATAAATGTCAGGGATTCGCTTATAAAGAACAATCTTTCTTCAAAGATTCTTATCCAGGTTCATGACGAACTTCTTCTTGAAATTAATGAAAACGAAAAGGAGAGAGCTGTCGGAATTCTTCGCGAAGAGATGGAAAATGCCATTAAACTTTCGGTTCCTTTGAGTGTGGATTTACATATCGGAGAAAACTGGTATGAAGCAAAATAATTCATATATAATCGGAATTACGGGCGGAATAGGCTCAGGCAAATCGCTTGTTCTCGATTATCTTAAAGATAAATATGATTGTCTTATCATAAAAGCGGATGATATCGGCAATGAAGTGAAATTAAAAGGAAGAGAATGCTACGATGATATTGTCTCTTTATTGGGCTCGGATATTTTGGGAGTCGACGAAGAGATTGTCAAAAGCAAAATGGCAGACAGGATTTTCAAAGATGAAAAGATTGTCGAAAAAGTAAATGCGATTATTCATCCCGCAGTTAAAAAAATCATATCCGAAAAGATTAACGCGGATGAAGGCAGGCATAAATTCATCGTCGTTGAAGCCGCTCTTCTTATAGAAGCCTCGTATTTCGATCTTTTTAACGAAATTTGGGTAATCGATGCCGCAAAGGATATAAGGATTGAAAGACTTATCGAATCAAGAGGTTATTCGTTTGAAAAATGCGAAAATATAATTGCAAGACAAAACGATTTGGATTATTACCGTTCTCAAAGCGATATATTTATGAATGAAAATCCCAATTCGCAGTATGGCGGAATAAGGGTTATTTTAAATAATTCAGGCATTGAAGATTTACATGATTTAACAGATAAGATTATGGAGGATATTAATGGGCGCATCGGACAATACTAAAGAAGGTCTCGTATTCGGACTCGACATAGGTACCCGCGTTGTTGTAGGTGTAGTCGGTTACAGAGAAAAAGACAAATTCATAGTAAAAGCAATCGAATCCGTCGAACATGATACCCGTTCCATGCTTGACGGTCAGATTCACGATATTGAGAGGGTTGCAGGTACTATCGTTGAAGTAAAGGAGAGACTTGAAAAGAAATGCAAGATCACTCTCAAAGACGTCTGTATCGCTGCCGCGGGCCGTGTGCTTAAAACAGAGAATGTTCATGCTGAAATTGTTTTTAACGACGATACATTAATTCTTGACGAGCATATATTCGATCTTCAGTCAAAAGGTGTGGAAGAAGCTTACAAGAAATTTCAGACCGAAAACGAATTCGGTGAAAAATATTACTGCGTGGGAAAAAGTGTAGTTAAATATTTCATGAACGATATTTTCATGACCAATCTTTTGAACCACAAAGCCAGAAAAATATCCGTTGACATGATATGTACATTCCTTCCGTATGATGTTGTGGAAGGCTTGAATACGGCCGTTGAAATGGCCGGTTTATCCGTAAGCAATCTCACGCTCGAGCCCATTGCCGCAATCGAAGTGGCAATTCCCGAGAAATTCAGAATGTTAAACATCGCTTTGGTAGATGTCGGAGCCGGCACAAGCGATATTTGTATTACCAAAGACGGTTCCGTGGCCGCATACGGTATGATTCCCGTTGCCGGCGATTCGCTTACCGAAACCATTGCCAATCACTGCCTTGTTGAATTTAACGAAGCCGAAAAGATCAAAAAAGGCATAGAAGAAAACGAAGAAGTCGAATACGAAGACATACTCGGAATCAAAGCTGTAATTTCCAGAAAAGAAGTTCTTGATATCCTCGATGAGAAGATTAAAGAAATGTCAAAGCTTGTATCCGATGAGATATTGAGATTAAACGGCGGAGTCAATGTCGGAGCCATATTCGTGGTCGGCGGAGGCGGAAGAATCGAAGGATATACCAAATATCTTGCGGAATTTCATAATATCATGGTAAACCGTGTAGCGCTTCGCGGAGAAGAAGTCATGGGACGCATAGAATTTAAGGACAATTCCGTAAACAAGGATTCCCTTATAGTAACGCCTCTTGGTATTTGTCTGCATTTTTACGAAGACAACAATTCGTTTATCAACGTTTCTTTGAACGATGACAGATTAAAGATTTATGATAACGGAAACGTTACGGTTGTCGATGCCGTAATGCAAATCGGTCTTGATAACAATGCATTATTCCCCAGAAGAGGTGATTCGCTCGAATTTACGCTAAACGGCGAAAAGAAGGTTATTAAGGGAGAACTCGGCGAACCCTGCGAAGTTTATCTTAATTCCGAAAAAACCAATCTGCATGCCGTTTTGCATGCCAATGATTATATCAAGCTTATTCCTTCGACTAAAGGCGCGAAGGGCAGCTTGAAGCTTGGAAAACTTAACACTTCAAACAAGAAGTTGAATATTGTCGTAAACGATATGAACGTGACTCTTCCGAATCTTTGCACCGTTAACGGGGAAATAGCAGTTGATTCATACAAAATCAAAGACGGTGATGAAGTCGAAGTGCTTGATTATCTTACAGTTTCGCAGGTTTTGGAACTTTTGGATATTAATCTTGACGATAACAAATACGTTACGGTTAATAATTCTCCCGCGGATTTAAACACCAGGGTTTATTCGAGATTCAAAGTCGATATTTCAGATAAGGGAGAAACTACTTATGCGGATCTTCCGGAAGACGAAAGCATTATCGAAAAAACAGTCGAAGAAAAATCTGTCGGGGACGAAAATTCAGATAATCAGGGCCTTTTAAAAACGATAAATGTCGTTATCAACGGTGAAAATGCAGTTTTAAACAATAAAGAATCCTATGTTTTCGTAGATGTTTTCGATCATATCGATTTCGATCTTTCAAAACCTCAGGGCGACGGAATCGTTACGTTGATAAACGGAAGATCGGCCGATTTTTTGGAAGAATTAAAAGACGGAGATATTGTTGAAATATACTGGAAGGGAATCGGGAAATGAGAATAGCCGCGATTGCAAGCGGAAGCAGCGGAAACTGCATATATGTGGGTAATGACAATACCCATATTCTGATTGATGTCGGAATATCCGCGAAGGCTGTCGAAGAAGGATTAAACGAACTGGATCTTACCTTAAAAGATATAGACGCGATACTTCTTACTCACGAACATTCGGATCATATCAAAGGTCTTGGAGTGCTTGAGAGAAAAACGGAAATTCCTGTCTTCGCTTCAATGGGTACGATAGACAGTCTTTATTCCTCGAAGGGTTTAGGAAGTTTTAATTTCGATACGGTTAAATCATTAAGGGATTTATCCCCTTTTAAAATAAAGGATTTTACTTTTTATCCCCATCCCGTTATGCATGATGCTGCCGAACCTCTTTGTTTTTCTTTTGAAGAAAACAGCAAAAGGGCAGCGCTTGTAACGGACCTCGGCTGTTTTGACGAAAAGCTTGTCGAATCTCTCGGGAAACTCGATTTTATTTTTGCCGAAGCCAATCATGATGTTCGAATGCTTCAGCTTGGCCCCTACACATATTCTCTTAAACAAAGAATCTTATCCGACAACGGTCATCTTTCTAATGAAGCGAGCGGGAAATTTATTTCGAAATTGCTTAATGACGATACCGAGGGTATAATGTTAGGGCATTTAAGCGACAAGAACAATCTTCCGGATCTTGCTTACGAAGCGGTGAAAGTCGAAATCGAACTGTCGGATACGATTTATCACGGACTCGATTTTCCGATATATGTTGCCAAAAGAAATGAATTGTCGAAGATTATCAATCTTTGAAAATATATTTAAGGAGCGAATTTATGAAAAAAACAATTATTACCGTTGTGGGAAAAGACGGAGTCGGCATTATTGCCAAAATCTGTACTTATCTCGCAAATAATCATATCAATATCGAGGATATTTCACAGACGATTACCGGCGGTTTCTTTAACATGATGATGATTACCGACATGAACGATGCGCCCAAGCCCATCGGAGACATTTCCGACGAACTTGCTCAAATAGGAGAGGAAATCGGCGTGGTAATCAAATGTCAGAGAGAAGAAATCTTTGATTCAATGCACAGAATATAATAAAGGAGTTTCAGGCTCAATGATTAATATAAACGAAGTATCCGAAACCAATGAAATGATCGAAAAGGAAAACCTTGACGTAAGAACGATTACCATGGGCATTTCCCTTTTGGACTGCATTGATTCGGATTTGGACAAAGTTAAGAAAAACATTCATGACAAGATATATAAATATGCAAAGGATCTTGTCAAAACGGGAAAGGATATCGAAAAAGAATTCGGTATTCCGATCGTAAACAAAAGAATTTCCGTAACACCCATATCAATAATCGGTGCTGCCGCATGCAAATCATCATCCGATTTTGCTTCTCTTGCCGTAGTGCTTGACGAGGTTGCGAAAGAAGTCGGCGTGAATTTCATAGGCGGTTATTCTGCTCTTGTTTCGAAAGGCATGACCCCGGCCGAGGAAATGCTTATCAAATCCATACCGGAAGCGCTTTCAAAAACCGACAGGGTTTGTTCGTCGATTAATCTCGGTTCGACAAAAACCGGGATTAATATGGATGCCGTAAAACTTATGGGCGAGATTATAAAAGAGACTGCCGAATATACCAAGGAAAAAGATTCCCTCGGCTGTGCGAAGCTTGTTGTATTTTGCAATGCTCCGGATGACAATCCTTTTATGGCAGGCGCATTTCACGGCGTAACGGAAGCCGATTGCATTATCAATGTAGGTGTTTCCGGCCCCGGTGTTGTAAAAACCGCTCTTGAAAAAGTAAGAGGAAAAGATTTTGAAATTCTTTGCGAAACAATCAAAAAGACTGCTTTTAAAGTAACCAGAGTCGGACAGCTTGTAGCAAAGGAAGCATCCGAAAGGCTTAAGGTTCCTTTCGGTATAGTCGATTTATCGCTTGCTCCGACACCTGCTATAGGTGATTCGGTTGCCGATATTCTTTGCGAAATCGGTCTTGAATATGCCGGTGCGCCCGGAACAACCGCAGCCCTTGCGCTTTTAAACGATCAGGTTAAAAAGGGCGGTGTGATGGCATCTTCCTATGTGGGAGGCTTAAGCGGTGCATTTATTCCCGTTTCCGAAGACCAGGGTATGATAAATGCGGTGGAAGCAGGTGCTCTTACGCTTGAAAAACTCGAAGCGATGACCTGTGTATGTTCCGTAGGACTTGATATGATTGCGATTCCCGGAAAAACCAAAGCAACTACGATTTCAGGTATTATTGCGGATGAACTTGCCATAGGAATGGTCAATCAAAAGACTACTGCGGTTCGTATTATTCCCGTTATCGGAAAAGATGTGGGAGAAAATGTCGAATTCGGCGGACTTCTCGGTCATGCGCCGATTATGCCGGTTAACAATTATTCCTGTGATGATTTTATAAACAGGGGCGGAAGAATTCCCGCACCGATTCATTCATTTAAGAACTGATAAAAAAACACTGATGCGAATCAGTGTTTTTTTAATCTATAATCACGATTTCTCTTGAAAATTCGGAAACCGTGGGAGTATTGAATTTTTCTGATATTATCGTGTCGTAAATATGCGCAGCCTGTATATCCGTCTCAAGCATTTCCATTCCGACTGCCGTCAACTGATGCCTTGCGTCCGCAAGCTTTGAAATGACAGGAACAGATGCTTTTGATTTAAGTGCGCTTAAAAGTTCGTTTGAGGATTTTCTGAAGCCGAGCATTCTGGCGTAGAATATATATCCTTCCTCTTTATATTTGCCCATCGATTCTTTTCTGATGTTTAAGAGTATGTGCAAAAGGTTTCTTGCGACTCTTACATAAGTGATGTCCTTGCTCTTTAACAAATCGCAGAATTGCGAATAAGAATCGTATTTGTTCAGGTTCTTGATTATTTTTGCCGAAAAATCGGGAGAGATGTCAAGATATTCTTCATATCCTTTTCCTTCGTCGAGAAGAAGTTTGTATTTCAGGATGGATGAAATATCTTTATTGAGAACAGGGAAAGTCTTTTCGTATTGTTCTTCAAGCAATTTGTAAACATGGAACGGAACCTGGGATCGTATATGTTCAAGTTCGTTTGTTTCTTCAAGCGAAGAACGGATGGCAAGCGAAGAACAGATAGGGTTATCCATCATTCTGTTATGATATCCCGCGCCGATTCTTAAATTCGTCATGGGTATAATGTTTGAATTAAATTGCTTTAAGGCTCTGATATATTCAAATCCCAAAATATTATTGGGATAATTCATTGCTTCAACATGTTCGTAAGAATTGGGAATAGCTTCTTCAACTGCCCTTACTCTTGCTATCGGATAGGAGAGTCCTTCTTTTACGAGATTGTGAATGACTTCTGATATTTCGTTTTTGCGATTGATTAAAACATCCGCGATATCGGTAAGAATTTTAATATCTCCGCATTCGCTTCCGAATACGAGATAATCGACTATTCCCAGTTTGTTTAAAAGATTCACGGCGCCGGAAGCGAAATATTCGGCGCTTGAGCATGAATAATAAAGGGGAAGTTCTATAACAAGATCCGCCCCTGCATTAAGTGCCATTCTGGTACGCTGATATTTATCTATTACCGCCGGAACTCCGCGTTGCGTAAAATCACCGCTCATTGCGACTATTATAAAATCGGCGCCCGTAAGCTGTTTGGTTTTCTTGATCTGAAATTCGTGACCGTTGTGTAACGGGTTGTATTCAGCAATTATAGCCGCGACTTTCATTTTAATCCTCTATAATTTCATCAAATTCCTGCGAATCAAGATATTCGTCAAAAGCATCGGCAACAGCTTCGTATGTTTCGTCGTCTTCGATATATATAAGTTCGGGTTCTTCGTTGGGGTCGTCGGGATTTTCCTTATAACCGTAGTACCAGACTTCGCCGTATAATTCGTCATCTTCGTCAACCATGGGCAAAAGTGCGATATAATCCTTGCCGTCAACTTCAAAAATGGTAACAACCGAACATTCTATATTTCTTCCGTCATCGAGGTTTATTTCAACGCTCATTTCCTCTTCGGGAGTTTCATAAACCATACTCATAATTTACCTCCGCGTAAACAAATATATTTTAACATACTTTAAAAAAATTACAAATATGTTTATAATGATATAGTCTTTACTCATGCACTATGCAATAATGCATTCGGTCAGAGAAAAATATCAATCGGAGATTTTTATGAACGAAAATCAATTCAGGCAATTTGTAAAGAAAACCACCACGCTTATGTGGATCAGTTTCGGTATATGGATTTGGATTGTTATCCAGCAGTTTTTTATCGGAATTCTGACCCTGGTTTTCGGTTACGGAATCGGAACCCTGATTCTCATGGTTTACAACCTTGTAATGTGCATCAGATTTGCTAAAAACATAAACATTATAAAGGATTACCGTACGAAGCAGGATGCTGCGTATCTCGTAAATTATTTCGAAAAATCCATTCCCATCTGCTGGATATTCATGTTTTTAAATCTTTTACTCGGCGGTTTCGTAGGTTTTTTCGGAAATTTATACGATTTGATTATTGCATATTATGTTAAAGGAAAGAAAAAAGAACTTCTGGCACCGGCATATAACGCTCCCTTTAACAATGCACCTGTTAACGCTGCTCCCGTATACAGCAACGCACCGGTTAATGGTGCACCCTTCTACAATAACGCACCGAATGGGGCACCCGTATACAATAATCCCGTTAATGCAGCACCTGTTTATAACAACGCATCGGTTAATTCTTCGCCTGTTTACGCAAACGGACCTGTCAATGCAGCGCCCGTATACAACAACACGCCTGATAATGCAGCACCCGTTTATAACAACACAAACGTAAATCAGGCTCCCGTAAGCGGTAACCCGGTTAATCAGGCCGATAACAATGCATCCGGAATTGATAATTCGACAATCCCGGATTCTTCATCCGACACAAATACAGACGAGACTGTAATTTCCTAAGATACCGATACCGAAATGATGTTCCCGATAATGAGGGCAATTTATGATAAATTTTAAAACGGAAAAAGGTAATCCTCTTATGATGGGCGCCACTCCTTTAAAAGACGGTGCCTTGTTTTCCTTTGAGAGCGAATCCGACAATTGCGGCATAATACTGAAAAACAAAAGAACCAAAGAAGTGATTCGCATTCCTCTCGGTAAGGAATACAAAACGGGAAATGTCTGCTCGGCTTCGGTAAGATATATAGATAGCAGCAAATATCTTTACAGATTTTATTCAAACGGCATCGAATTTGCCGATCCGTATTCGAAAATTGTTGCAGGAAACGAAAAATTCGGTCCCAAAAAAGAATTCGAGCTTTATTCCGCAATTCCCGCAAGCGTTGAAACGGATAAAAAAGAAGATAAAAAAACCAATCTTAAATTTGAGGAATCGATTATATATCTTTTGCATGTAAGGGGCTTTTCCGCCCATTCGTCAAGCAAAGTCGAAAATAAAGGTACCTTTAAGGGCATTCTTCAAAAAATCGATTATTTAAAAGACCTCGGAATTACCACGCTTGAGCTTATGCCTTCGTATGAATTCATTGAATTCGAATATCCGGACGAAAAGACTGCGCTTTTGGCAAAAACCGAAGTCGAAGATAATAAAGTTAACTACTGGGGATACAAAGAAGGATTTTATTTTGCGCCGAAGGCTTCTTATTGCGCGACAGACAATCCCGTGGAAGAATTTAGGGACTTTGTTCGTTCTTTGCATGAAAACGGCATTGAATTGATAATGCAGTTTTATTTCCCCGATAAAATCAATCAGCATAAGATTTACGAAGTATTGAAATTCTGGCTGACGAATTACAATGTTGACGGCTTTCATCTTAAAGGAAACAAAATACCTTTCTCATTTATCGCAAACGATCCTTTGTTTAACGATACAATGCTTTTATATGATTATATTCCCGAAAATGAGATTTATGATGCGGCAATAATTCCCGAAAACAGAAATCTTTGCGCATATTCGGATTCTTTTATGTACCAGATGAGAAAAGTATTAAAAGGCGATGAGGATACATTAAAGGATTTGGTATATTTTACGAGATTTTATCCTCAAAAAAGCGCATGCGTTAATTTCATCACGAATTATTACGGCTTTACTTTAAACGATCTTGTTTCTTACGACAGGAAGCACAACGAAGATAACGGGGAGAAGAATCTTGACGGCTGCGACTATAATTATTCATGGAACTGCGGTCTGGAAGGAAAGACAAGAAAGAGTTCAATCGTAAAACTTCGTAAAAGAATGATGAAGAATGCGCTCCTCCTTGTTTTTGCAGCAAAAGGAACGCCGCTTATTTTTGCCGGAGACGAAATATGCAACACGCAAAACGGTAACAACAATCCATACTGTCAGGACAATTCCGTAAGTTATATCAACTGGAATTTAACCGAAGACGGAAAGGAGATGCTCGAATATACAAAGAAACTGATAGCATTAAGGAAAAGTGATTTAAATAATGTTTTAAACAGAGAATTTTCCATGCTTGACAGAAATCATATCGGTTTTCCCGATTTGAGTTATCATTCGGATGAGGCTTGGAGAGCCGATCTTGCTACATACAACAGACATTTGGGAATCATGTATTCGGATTACGATTCCGCTAAAGATTTGATAACTCTTCATTATGTTGCTTATAATTTTTACTGGAAAGAGATGACGTTTTCGCTTCCTTTCGTACCGCTTGGCGTTAAATGGGATATTTTATTTAAAACGGGCGAAACAAAAGAATTGGAAGATGAAAAAGAAGAAACCAAACAGGGAATGAAATTTGAACTCGAATCGAGATCCTGCGCGGTATTTAAAGTGAGTTTTGACAAAAAACTTTTAAAATCAACGCAAAACAAAGCTAAAGAAGCTTAAAAATATTACGAAAGACGGTAACTGAAATGATTGACAACAAAAAAGTATTATTTTCCGGAATGCAGGCTACGGGTAATCTGACACTCGGCAATTATCTCGGAGCATTGAAAAACTGGGTAAAATTATCTGATGAATACGAATGTTTTTATTCGGTAGTTGATTTGCATTCCATCACTGTAAGACAGGACCCTGCGGAATTCAGACAGAAAGCTAAAAATCTTCTTGCTCTTTATATAGCTGCAGGACTCGATCCCACAAAGAACTGTATTTATTATCAGTCCCATGTTTCGGGACATGCGGAGCTATCATGGATTTTATCCTGCTTCACATATATGGGCGAACTTAACAGAATGACTCAGTTTAAGGATAAATCCGCCAAACATGCGGACAATATCAATGCAGGCCTTTTCACATATCCCGTGCTTATGGCTGCCGACATTCTTTTATATCAGACCGATGTTGTTCCGGTCGGAATCGACCAGCTTCAGCATCTTGAACTTACAAGGGATATCGCTCAGAGATTCAATTCCGTTTACGGAGATGTATTTACGATTCCTGAACCCTATATCGGAAAGACGGGCGCCAAGATTATGTCTCTTCAGGATCCTTTAAAGAAGATGTCAAAATCGGACGAAAATCCCAATGCATCCATATTCCTCACGGATGACAGAGATACGATTATAAGAAAATTCAAGAGAGCCGTAACCGATTCGGAGGCTTTGATTAAGCACAGAGAAGAGCAGCCCGGCGTTTCAAACCTTATTGAGATTTATTCCGCATGTACGGGCAAATCATTCGAAGAAGTAGAAAAAGAATTCGACGGGAAAGGATACGGTGATTTCAAAATTGCGGTAGGAGAGACCGTTGCGGACATGCTTACGCCTCTTCAGACAAGACATGCCGAGATTCTTAAGGATAAAGCTTATCTTGACGGTATAGTTAAGGAAAATGCCGAAAAGGCTCAGTATTTCTCGAACAAGACTTTAAGAAAGGTTCAAAAGAAAGTCGGATTTAACGAGAGAGTAAGATAATTCCGATTAAAAAAAATAAAGCAATAAAAAACCGACAGCTTCAAACTGTCGGTTTTATTATTATTCGGATTTAACTTCTTTCCAAAGCGAATTGTACAATTCGTCGCCGTCTTCTCCGAGGTATTTGTAAGTTTCGAGATTGTTGTATTTAGTCAAATCGGGGAAAGCGATTTCGGAATTCCTTATATCTTCATCCTCGATTAATTCTCTTGCCGCGTCATTGGGTGTCGAATATGTGATAAAATCGAAATTCATCAAAGCGATTTCGGGTTTGCACATATAATTGATGAAGGTTTCGGCATTCTCTTTGTTTTTGGCATTCTTGGGAATAACCCATGAATCGATCCAGACATTTGTTCCTTCTTCGGGAATAACATATACGAGGTTTTCGTTTTCACGCTGCGTATAAATTGCTTCGCCCGAATAGATTACACCGATTGCGGCTTCGTTACCGATCATTTTGTCTCTGACCTGGTCTACAACGTAAGCCTGAACAAGGGGTTTCTGATCGAGGAGTGACTGCTTTGCAATCTGAAGTTCGTCATTGTTGGTTGTATTCATTGAATATCCGTTTAATTTTAGAGCTACCATGAATGCATCTCTTACGGAATTCTGCATGAGTATCTGATTTTTGTATTTGGGATCCCAAAGCTGCGCCCATTTGGTAATGGGTTCGTCAACCATGGTCTCGTTATATAAAATGCCTACCGTACCCCAGCAATAAGGAACAGAATATTTGTTTTCGGGATCGAATTCCTTACTTGTTTCAAAATACTGTGCTCCGATATATTCGGCATTGGGAATATTGTCCCAATTGAGCTCGGCGAGCATATCGTTATCAATCATTTTCTTAATCATGTAATCCGAAGGACAAACCACATCATAAACTACGGCACCGGCTTCAACTTTCGGATACATCATTTCGTTTGTTTCGTACTCATCGTAAATTACTTTGATTTGAGTATCTTTTTCAAACATTTCGAGTACATCGGGATCGATATATTCACCCCAGTTGTAAACATAAACTTCACCGTTTTTATAAGACTTGCCACAACCAAACACAGGAAGCAAGGTTAAAGTTGCAAGTAAACCAAACAAAAACACTTTTTTCAATTCTTTTTCTTTTCCTCCTTAAATCCAAAAAGTATTATGTAAAAAACATCAATGTCTAATATATCATATATTTTTCTAATATCAACAAAAACTTTGAAAATAAGGCATTTTTATTGAAAAAAGCTTCCGAAATCGTTTCGGAAGCCTTTTTTACGTGTCAAAAGTGTTTTAAATCAGTGTTTTTCTTTTTTTGTTTTTTTACCCGAACCCGGAAGAAGATTGATCAGAATCAAAAGCGCGAGTACGGTTATAAAGATAACGCTTGACAATGCATACATTTTCGGGTCGATTCCTTTTCTGACCTGCGAATATATTTTAGTCGAAAGCGTATCGACGCCCGCACCTTTTGTAAAGTGAGTGATGATAAAATCATCGATACTCATGGTAAATGCCATAAGCATTCCGGAAAATACACCGGGAAGAATATCGGGGAATACAACTTTAAAGAATGCTTTAAAAGGAGATGCCCCCAAATCCATGGCTGCTTCGTAAGCGGAAGGATTCAACTGCTTTATACGGGGTAATACGCTGAGGATTACATACGGTATATTAAATGATATATGCGCAAGAAGAATTGTCGTAAAACCGAATTTAACGTTAAAGAATATGAATAAAAGCATTAACGAAATACCGGTTACTATTTCTGCGTTAAGCATCGGAATGTTTGTGATACCCATCATAAGCGTTCTGGTGCTTTTTTTCATGCCGGTCATTGCGATTGCGGCAATCGTTCCGATAAATGTCGCTATCAGTGCGGATAAAAGAGCGAGCGAAAGCGTTGTTATCAAAGCTTCCATTATCGACGAATCGGAAAGGAGTTTTGCATACCATTTAAATGTAAAGCCGCCCCATTTGGATCTTGATTTTGACGAATTAAAAGATAAAACGATAAGAACCGCCATCGGAGCATAGAGGAATATGAAGATGAGAGCAATATAAATTTTCTTTAATACATTAGCCATTATAATGCGCTCCCTTCTCCGTCCTTATCGAATACGGCGGTTATTATCATGGAAATGACGATAAAGAGCATCAAAACTATCGAAAGGCCGGAGCCCAAATTCCAGTTCGAATTAAGCGTGAATTCCTGCTCGATAACATTTCCGATTAAAAGAATTTTGCTTCCTCCGAGCAAATCGGAAATAACGAATGTCGTAAGAGCGGGAACGAAAACCATTGTTATACCGGAGATTATTCCGGGAACGGAGAGGGGCAGAGTGACTTTGAAAAACGTCTGTACCTCGTTTGCTCCCAAATCCCTTGCGGCATTCAAAAGATTTTTGTCGATTTTGCAAAGAACGTTATATATGGGCAAAACCATAAAAGGAAGGAAGTTGTAAATCATACCGAATACGATTGCATAGGGCGTGTTAATGATTTTAAGCGCCGGAAGATGCAGGGAACGAAGTATTGTATTTATAACGCCTTCGTTTTCAAGGAGTGTCTGCCATGCAAGTGTTCTTAAAAGGAAATTCATCCACATCGGCAATACGAAAATAAGAATCATCAGTTTGTTGTTGTCCTTGTTCATGCTTGATAAAATCATAGCAAGCGGGTAAGAGAGCAAAAGACAGATGATTGTACTTATAAGCGACAAAAGAAGAGCAATCAAAAGTGATTTGAAATGCACGGGGAGGGATATCGACATTATATTGGCCAATGTCGGTTTTCCTGTTTTGTCGGTAAATCCGAAATAAAATACCATTAATAAAGGAATGATGATAAAGGCTATCGACCAAACGGCATAGGGGAGCGAGAGCCATTTGACAAATTTATTCTTCAACTTGTACTGCCTCCTCGTCTTCGCTTTCGGGCTTGTTCATTATCTGTATATTGAAAGGATCGACCTTTATACCCACTTTTTCTCCTACGGGATACATTTTTGTCGAATGAACGAGCCATTCGTAACCGTTTGCCATTACTTCCATCTCGTAATGAACGCCTTTGAATATGATATGGGTTACTTCACCCGTAATTGTTCCGTCTTCCGGTTTTACGAGTTCAACGTCTTCGGGCCTTATTACAACGTCCACATGAACGTTTTCTCCGAATCCTTTATCGACACATGCGAATTTAACGCCTAAAATTTCAACGAGTTCGTCCCTTATCATTATTGAATCGATAATGTTTGAATCACCGATAAAATCGGCAACGAAAGCGTTTTCCGGTTCGTTGTAAATCATTTCGGGAGTTCCGATCTGCTGAATGTAACCCTGGTTCATTACAACTATGGTATCGGACATGGTCAGCGCTTCTTCCTGATCGTGAGTTACATATATAAATGTGATTCCGAGTTCGTTTTTAAGTCTTATGAGTTCGTATTGCATGTCCTGACGAAGTTTCAGATCCAATGCTCCGAGAGGCTCGTCCAAAAGAAGAACCTTGGGTTCGTTTACTATGGCTCTTGCGATTGCAATACGCTGCTGCTGACCGCCGGAGAGCGAATCAGGCATTCTGTTCTCATAACCTTCGAGGTTAACGAGTTTTAAAGCGTATTTAATCTTGTCATCGATATAAGCTTTGGATTTGTTCTTTATTTTCAGGCCGAAAGCGATATTTTCGGCTATATTCATATGCGTAAAAAGAGCATATTTCTGGAATACGGTATTAAGCTGTCTTTTGTAAGCGGGCAATTTGGTTATGTCTTTTCCGTCAAAAATAACACGTCCGGTATCGGGTGTTTCGAATCCGCCGAGTATTCTTAAAGTTGTGGTTTTTCCGCAGCCCGAAGGGCCCAAAAGTGTTACAAACTCGTTTTCCCTGATATAAAGATTCATTTCATCGAGTACAAGGTGATTGTCGTAGGATTTCGAAATATTTTCGAGTGTGATAAGTTTGTTGCTCATTTTTTCTCCGCTTTCATAAAAAAATTCTTTGATGATTTGCCCGTTTTTTGTGCATTTTCGCAAATCATTCCCAACATGTTGTGGAATGTCGATTTTTTCGTTTTTTTCTGATATTATTTAAGACGAAAAACATTTTATATTTTATACGATTTGTGCTATTATGTAAATCTAAATCATGCAAGAAATCTTTTATTTTCGAGATTTTTTTGACATTTCGTCAAAAATGCAAACAATTCGTTAAAACATTTATGATTCGGGGGTCCTTTAAATGAGATTTGAAAAATATGTAGCCTATGTTTCGAGTTATACGAAAAGGTCTAAAACCGGCATTACGATTTTCGATGTTGATATGGAAAACGGTTCTTTTGCTTACAGGAATTCGCTTGAGATTTCAAACTCATCCTATCTTACCTGTTCGCATAACGACCAGTTTCTTTATTCGATTACCGATATGGGGGTTAAAAGTTATGAAATCGGGCAAAACGGTGATTTGGATGAAATCAATATGGCCAGCATAAACGGAATGAGAGGATGCTATTTATCAACCGATTATACGGACAGATTCCTTTTTGTGGCAGGCTACCATGACGGAAAAATTACCGTGCTTCGTGTCGGCGAAGACGGAGCCGTCGGCGAAATTACCGATGAAATCTATGTTCAGGGTATGGGAGAAGTATCGGACAGGTCCTATGTTCCCCATGTTTCCTGCGTAAAAATGTCAAGGGACAATAAGTTCCTTTTGGCTTCCGATACAGGTATGGATCATGTAAACGTTTATGCACTCAATTACGAAACGGGGAAACTCAAACCCGTCGATATCATTCGTTCTGATGTGAATTCCGGCCCCAGACACATGATTTTCTCCGTGGATAACAAATATGTATACGTTTTAAACGAAATGCAGAATTCTATAGATGTTTTCAATTATTCGATACTTGAATCCGGTTATCCTGAATTCATAAAGATACAGACGATTCAGACGGTTGACAATTATCACGCGTCCACATCCGTTTCAAGAGCGCTCAAATTCAGCGAGGACAGGAATTATATCATAACTTCTTCCGCGGGTGACAATTCCGTTGAGATTTTCAAAAGAGACGAAAAAAGCGGACTTCTTACGAAGGTTCTCTGCCTTCCGATAAGCGGAATATATCCCAAAGATGCCGCTCTTTTCCCGGATAAGCAACACCTCGTTTCTCTTAATCACGAATCATCGACAATGACGTTCTTTAATGTGGATTTGGAAAAAGGACTCTTGTCAATGTGCGCAAAAGAGGTTAAAATCGATTATCCAAACTGTGTTATTTTCCACGGTTTGAGATAATTAACGAAAGACAGAAAATGATTATTAAAAGACTTAAAAGATTATTGCTCTCAAACAAATTGAAATTCACCGTAGCCACGGTACTTATTTTATATATTTTAATTTTCTCGAATATTCCGACGGGCTTTTCCTATATTTTACACGCAAGCGATATATCGGGTGTCGATGAAGAGGGGAGATTTTTATATATGCACGGCCTCGAAGACGAAGAAGTTTTTCCTTCGGGCGACTTTTCCGTGAATCGAAATTTCGAACCCGCGGATTTTGAGACCGAAATTCATAAAAATATATATTCTTTTGATTTAAATGATGATTTTCTTATATTGGTCAACAAGGATCATCCTCTTTTAAAAGACGTTGACTGCGAACTGAAAAATTATAACGGATTTGATGTGGACGAAAGAATTTACGATTCTTTGCAGGAGATGATGAAGGATGCCAAAAACGACGGCATAAATCTTTTCATATCATCCGGATACAGAAATTACAATACGCAGTCGTATCTTTACGAGAAAAAGATAAATTATTTTAAAAGACTCGGTTATTCAAAAGAAGAAGCGATTGAAATTGCGTCAAAAAAAGTAACTCCGCCTCTTACAAGCGAACATGAAACGGGTCTTGCGGTCGATATTTTAAGTTACGGCCACGACATCATGGATCAGGAATTCGGAGAGAGTGAAGCAGGCGTCTGGCTCAGGGAGAATTGTTTTAAATACGGATTTATATTGCGTTATCCCAAGGGAGCGGAAGATATCACCAAGATTCAGTACGAACCCTGGCATTTCAGATATGTCGGTAAAGACGCGGCCGAATTTATTTATATAAACAATCTTACATTCGAAGAATTCTATGAATTGATTCTCGAATACAACGAATCGGAAAAGACAAAATAATGAGCGAAAGATTTACTGTATTAAAAAAAGAAGGATCTGCTAAGAGGGGGCGTTTTGAAACGGTGCACGGCACCATTGAAACGCCCGTCTTTATGAATGTGGGAACAGTAGCGGCGATTAAAGGAGCGGTATCGACCGAGGATCTCGAAAGAATAGGAACGCAGGTTCAGTTATCCAATACCTATCATCTTCATGTAAGACCCGGGGATGAAAAGATAAAAGCTCTCGGAGGTTTACATAAGTTCATGTCTTGGAACAAACCCATTTTGACCGATTCGGGCGGATTCCAGGTTTTTTCCCTAGCTTCTCTTCGGAAAATCAAAGAAGAAGGAGTGACCTTTTCTTCACATATCGACGGAAGAAAGATTTTCATGGGTCCCGAAGAAAGCATGAGAATACAATCGAATCTTGCTTCTACGATTGCGATGGCATTTGACGAATGTCCCAATTCAAAGGCTGAGAGAAAATACGTCGAAGAATCTGTTCAAAGAACCACCAGATGGCTTGAAAGATGCAAAAAAGAGATGCAAAGACTTAATTCTCTCGATGATACGATTAATAATGAACAATTGCTTTTCGGTATCAATCAGGGGGCGATTTTCCCCGATATTCGTATCGAACATGCAAAGATTATATCCGATATGGATTTGCCGGGATACGCAATCGGCGGTCTTGCTGTAGGAGAAAGCCATGAAGAGATGTATGAAATAATCGAAAAGACAGTTCCTTATCTTCCTTCGAACAAACCGGTATATTTAATGGGCGTAGGAACTCCCGTTAATATTTTGGAAGCGGTCGAGAGAGGCGTGGATTTCTTTGACTGCGTTTATCCGTCGAGAAATGCAAGACATGCGCATTTATATACTTCATTCGGCAAAATCAATCTTATGAACGCAAAATACGAACTTGATGATTCCCCGATAGAAGAAGGCTGCAAATGCCCGACCTGTCAGAGATATTCCAGAGCATATTTAAGACATCTTTTGAAAGCAAAAGAAATGCTTGGAATGAGACTTTGCGTGCTTCATAACCTGTATTTTTACAATAATCTTATGACGGAAATAAGAAATGCTTTGGATGAAGGAAGATTTTCGGCGTTTAAAGCCGACATGATTTCGAAAATGTCGGGGGAAGAGTACTAAATTTTCACTTGTATTATTGTAAAAAATCACTTATTGTTATATGTGTTGATTATTAAGGAGGCTTAATTTTATGTATAATTTATTACTTGACGCCGCTGCCAATACTTCCGGCGGACTTTTGGGAGGCATCGGAATTTGGGGAACGGTAGCATATATTGCCGTTTTCGGCGTATTTATCTATTTGGTTGTTGTCAGACCTCAGAAGAAAGAGCAAAAGAAAATTCAGGCAATGCTCTCAAGCATGGAAGTCGGCGACTCGGTTGTTACAACCAGCGGTTTTTACGGTGTTATTATTGATATAACGGATGAAGATGTTATTGTCGAATTCGGCAGCAACAAGAACTGCAGAATTCCCATGAAAAAATCCGCTATAGCCCAGATTGAAAAGGCTGAATAGGAGTTTTTTGTGAAAAGAATCGGTATAATTTTTATTACAATTATTTCGTTTCTTCTTATTTTATGTACGGGGTTGTATTTTTTCGGTGTTTATTATTTCAGACATTGGTTTGCGCCGAATACTTACATAAACGGCATCAATGTTTCGAATAAAAACTACCTTGTATGCGATGAGATTATTCAAAGTCATATCGTAAAACACGATCTTGTCATCGAAGATGAAGACGGATCGCATATTTTTGTTGACGGCGATGAAATATACAAATACAACTATGATGAAATCGACGAAGCCGTTAAGTATATCAAGGATTCGCAGAATCCTTATCTTTGGGTGCAGGGATTGTTCGTAAAGCACGAATACAATTATTATCCCAAAAGATATCTCGATGAAGAGAAGCTCTTTGAAATTGTTGCCGCTTCGACTCTCGGCGAAAAAGAAAAATACGACGAAAACAGAAAAGCCGAAATCGTTTATTCCAAAGAAAAAGGCTACGAACTTGTCGACAAGACGCAAAATCTTCTTGACTGGGAACTTTGCGAAGAAATCGTAAAAGAAGCTTCGGTTAACGATTTGGGCTATGTAAATCTGTCGGAATCGGGCGTTTACAAATCGATAGATGCCACAAGACAGTATATCGAGTTAAACGAGACCTGGGCCAAACTCAACAAAACCATCGATTTTGACATGACTTACAAACTTGCCACGGGCGAGGATGTAATTGTTGATTCTTCGGTTGTTTCTCGCTTTGTCGCCCTCGATGATGACGGAAAGGTTATTTTTGACGAAAACGACGAAGCCGTTCTTGATTCCGAAAAAATCCTTGCCTATGTTCAGGAATTGTCCGACACGTACGACAATATGTACAAGGATAAGAAATTCAAAACCACAAGGGGCGATATCGTAAGCATTCCTTATTCGAGATATACCACTTACGGAAGTCTTATGAATGTCAAAGCCGAAGCCGAGGAACTTGAAGAGATTATCAAATCACATAAAAGTCCCGGAGAGAGAGAACCTTTGTATATAAAAAAAGAAGACAGGGGTACTTTTAACAATAATTACGGCGGAACTTACGTGGAAGTGGATATTACTGCTCAGCATATGTATTATTACGTCGAAAACGAGCTTGTATTCGATACGGATGTTGTAACCGGTTGCAAATCCAACGGAAACATGACACCCGATTGCGTATGTTATATCGTAAACAAAGCAAGAAACGTCACGCTTATTGGTCCCGGATACGAATCCTTTGTATATTATTGGATGTGCATTACGGGACAGATAGGTATTCATGATGCCACATGGAGAAGAACTTTTGGCGGGGAAATTTACCTTTACGGCGGTTCACACGGCTGTATAAATACACCGAAAGACAAGATGAGCGAACTGTTCTCCATGATGGAAATCGGAACTCCGGTTATAGTTCATCAATAGAAGATTTGATTTACATAAAAACGCCGTTTGAATTCGGCGTTTTTTACTGTTTTTTATTGGGTTTTTAAACTTTGTTATTTTTTTATCATTTTTTCGTTTTTTTCCATTGACTTAATATTTTTATAAATGTAAAATAGTAAAAGTCAGTTTGTTTACCATAGGTAAATCAATAATTATTATAATTTTTTTATATACCAGGAGGAAGTATCATGTCCAGAGTTTACAATTTCTCTGCAGGTCCCGCTGTTTTACCTGAAGAAGTATTAAAAGAAGCAGCAGAAGAAATGCTCGATTATCAGGGCTCGGGTCAGTCCGTAATGGAAATGTCCCATCGTTCAAAAGTTTACGATAAGATCATTAAAGATGCCGAGGCAGATTTAAGAGAACTTATGAATATTCCCGATAATTACAAAGTTTTATTCCTTCAGGGCGGTGCTTCACAGTTCTTCGCAGAAGTTCCCATGAATATGATGAAGAATAAAAAAGCAGGTTATATTCTTACAGGCCAGTGGGCTAAGAAAGCATTTGCGGAAGCAAAGATTTACGGTGAAGCCGTAGAACTTGCATCAAGTGCTGACAAGACTTTCTCTTATATTCCCGATTGTTCCGATCTTCCCATCACGGATGATATGGATTATGTTTACATCTGCGAAAACAATACAATCTACGGAACCAAATTCAAAACTCTTCCCAACACAAAGGGAAAAGACCTTGTTGCAGACGTTTCTTCATGCTTCCTTTCGGAGCCTGTTGACGTAAGCAAATATGCCGTAATCTACGGCGGTGTTCAGAAGAACGTAGGCCCTGCAGGCTGCGTTATCGCAATCATCAGAGAAGACCTCATTACAGATGAATGTCTTCCCGGAACACCCACCATGCTTAAGTGGAAAACTCAGGCTGACAATGATTCTTTATACAACACGCCTCCCTGCTATACGATTTATATCTGCGGTAAGGTATTCAAATGGTTAAAGAAGATGGGCGGACTTCAGGCTATGAAGGAACTCAACGAAAAGAAGGCTAAGATTCTTTACGATTTCCTTGACGAATCCAAACTTTTTGTAGGTACCGTAAGAAAAGAAGACAGATCTTTAATGAACGTTCCTTTCGTCTGCGATATCGAAGATGTCGAAAAGAAGGCTGAAATCGAAGCCAAGTTCATCAAAGAATCCCAGGAAGCCTGCTTTGTTAACCTTAAAGGCCACAGAAGCGTCGGCGGCATGAGAGCTTCCATTTACAATGCAATGCCCATCGAAGGTGTTGAAAAGCTTGTTGAATTTATGAAGAAATTCGAGAAGGAGAATGCATAATGTTTAAGTATAATTGCCTTAATCCTATCGCTCAGGTAGGTCTTGATAATTTTGATGCCAATTATGTGGCAACAGATGATTTTGCTGATGCAGACGGCGTATTGGTAAGAAGTGCCGTAATGCATGACATGGAACTTTCCGATAAGCTTCTTTGCGTTGCAAGAGCGGGTGCCGGCGTAAACAACATTCCTCTTGATAAATGCGCCCAAAAAGGTATCGTTGTATTCAATACACCCGGTGCAAACGCAAACGGTGTTAAGGAACTCGTTATCGCAGGTATGCTTCTTGCAAGCCGTGATATCGTGGGCGGTATCGAATGGGTTAAAGAAAACAAAGCCGACGAGAATATTGCAAAAACCGCCGAAAAAGCAAAAAAAGCTTTCGCAGGTACGGAAATCGAAGGCAAGAAACTCGGTGTTATCGGACTCGGAGCAATCGGTGTTAAAGTTGCAAACGCAGCCAAAGGCCTCGGAATGGAAGTTTACGGATACGATCCCTACCTTTCGATCAACGCAGCTTGGAGCTTAAGCCGTGACATCAAGCATGTTAACAGCCTTGATGAAATCTATGAGAACTGCGACTTTATTACAATCCACGTTCCCGCAATGGATTCTACAAAGAATTACATCAATGCCGAAGCTTTTGCAAAGATGAAAGACGGAGTTATTATTCTTAACTTCGCACGTGACGTTCTTGTTGACGAATCCGCATTGCTTGAAGCCATCAAAGCGGGCAAGGTTCGCAAATATGTTTCGGATTTTGCAAATCCCAAAACAGCCGGTGTTGACGGATGCATCGTTATCCCTCACCTCGGAGCTTCGACCGAAGAATCCGAAGACAACTGTGCAAAGATGGCAGTTAAGGAAATGAAAGATTACCTTGAAAACGGTAATATCATAAATTCCGTTAACTATCCCAACTGTGACATGGGTATCTGTTCACAGGCTGCAAGAGTTGCGATTTTCCATAAGAATATCGCAAATATGATTACTAAATTCACCGGCTTGTTCGGCGAACTTAACATCAATATTTCCGATATGACAAATAAGTCCAAGGGCGACTATGCTTACACTTTAATCGATTCCGAAAGTTCGGATCTTGACGATATCATCAAGAAACTCGAAGCTATCGAAGGTGTTTTCAGAGTAAGAAGAGTTAAATAATCATCCCGAAGGGCGGCAAATAAATTTTTGTCGCCCTTTTTTAAACATTTTTGACCTTTATAATTCTTTATACTGTATTGTATTAACATTAAGGGGTTTGTTATGCAGGAAAAAAACATATCTCAGGTCGTTATTTCCAGACTTCCGAGATATTTCAGATATTTGGGAGATTTAAAGGATGAAGGAGTCGAAAGAATTTCTTCCGGCGAATTATCCAAGAGAATGAACGTGACCGCCTCCCAGATAAGACAGGATTTTAACCATTTTGGCGGATTCGGCCAGCAGGGTTACGGATACAATGTCAATTATCTTTACGAAGAAATCGGAAAAATCCTCGGTCTCGACAAAAAACACAATTTAATAATCGTCGGTGCCGGCAATCTCGGACAGGCTTTGGCCAATTATATGAATTTTGAAAGAAGAGGTTTTTTCGTAAAAGGCATCTTTGACTGTAAAGATGATATAATAGGTATGAAAGTCAGAGGAATGGAGGTAATGCATACTTCCAAACTGTCCGAATTCATCAAGGGAAACAACATCGATATCGCGGTTTTGACGCTTCCCAAGCAGGGAGCCACCGAAATAGCCAAAATTCTGGTTGAATGCAATATTTCCGGTATCTGGAATTTTGCTCATGTCGATTTGGATGTTCCCGAATCGATACATGTCGAAAACGTACATTTATCCGACAGCCTGATGAAGTTGTCTTTTAAGATTCACGATGACGAAAAATAAGAAGGGGGTATTTTTATGTCAAGAAGTGATGATATTTACAAACCGGCACTTGAGGGCAAGAAAATACCCGTTCTTTCGCTCGATCACAAATGGCACAGGCTGTTTACTCAAATCGACACGAATTCTGAAATAAAACATCTTGAAAAAGAGTTAAACGAACTGTTAAAGAAACAGGGCAAAATCAATACGGAAACCAAAGAAATCAAATCTTTGAAAAACAAACTGATGGAAGAAATCCGTTCATCAAGCATGGACGGGGATTCCGAAGATTTGAAAAAAATAGAAGAAAACAAAAAACTGGTTGAAGAATGCAACCAGAAACTCGAATCCTATCAGGACGAAGCATTGGACCTTCCGGCTCAAATTAACGAAATTAATAAAAAATTGATGATTGCAACAATGGAAGTGTGTTATGATGATATAAAAGAAGGCACCGAGGAGATAAACGAGATTTCCGAATGGATAGACGAGATTCGGGTCGAGTTAAAGAAAAAAGTAGTCAGAAAGCAGGAAAAGCAGAAGAGGATTCAGGATTTATACGCGTATATGCATGATATCTTCGGAGCCGACGTAATCGAGATTTTTGACATGAAATATAATCCTGATGAAAATAAGCTTCATTAATCATGAATTATAATCCACATTTAAACAAACGTAACGAAAAGGGCAATAAAGGCACATTCGGACGCGTTCTTGTTATAGCAGGTAACGAGAGCATGTCTGGATGCGTCTTCTTTTGTAGTATGGCGGCTTTAAAAAGCGGCTGCGGTTCCGTTAATATTTTTACGGACAGAAACAATATCGAATCTCTTAAAGTGTTGATTCCCGAAGCCATTTTTGAATGGTTTGACAATATCAAACACCCGGCATTTGACGATAATGACAGTTTCTTTAAAGACAAACTGGACAAACTTTTGAAAAAATGCGATTCGGTTGTAATCGGACCCGGACTCGGAATCAGGGAAGACACTTTGAAAATGACCGAATATGTTCTTAAAAATTTCGAAGGAAACATCATAGTCGATGCCGATTCACTTAATTCCGTTTCCGTAAAATACAAATTTAAAGATATTTTGACCGACGATTTTAAAGCTGACGTCAATCATCCTTTGTACAATAAAGACAAGCAAAGAACGGTTGTAATTACGCCCCATGTTCTCGAACTTGCAAGACTTTGCGGTCTTAAAGCCGAAGATGTAAAAAACAGGCTCGACGAACTTGCGCTTAAAATAGCTTCGGAATACGGAATTATCGCTGTTCTTAAGGATTCATCGACTAAAGTCAGCGACGGCGTCGATTTGTATACAAACAAATCAGGAAATTCTTCTCTTGCGACGGCCGGTTCCGGAGATATCCTCGCAGGTATGATAGCGGCTCTTTTGATTAACGAAGAATATCCATTCAGAGGAGTAAATACCGCGGTTTATCTTCACGGAAGATCCGGAGAATTTGCAGGCAAGGAAATAACGTCTTTCTGCGTTACCGCAAGAGATATTTTAAACAGCATGCCCAAAGCTTTCCAGGCTTTGAAAGTCGATGACAGAATATACAACAATTGCACTATTTTAGAGGTTATGAATGCCAGCAGATAATTTCTTTTCGACGGGTTTCTTCGCGCCCGAAGAAATCTGGATAGTATGTATAATATTTCTTTTTCTTATATTGACCGAAATTTTATTTTCGGTCAGTCTTTGCGTTGTGGAGGATTTTAACGAGAACGATCTTTTGGACATAAGCGACAGATTGTCTCTGCCGAATATCCAGACGCTTAATGTTTTTTTGGAAAACCGAACGAAATACGAAAACAGATTTCACGCGGCTTTGATAACGGTACACATTCTATTGTTCATTCCTATTGAAATGCTGCTTTTCTTTATAGTTTCGCCGATTTTTTCAAATTCGAATTTTACGGAAATTGCGACTGCTGTTTTGTTTGCTCTCGTTTTGGTGGCGCTTTTTTTAATCATCATGTTCGTAAATTTCCTTCTTTTCTTCCTGCTTCCGAGGAAAATCGTTTCGCATTCATCGGAATATACCAAAGCCTTGGTAACGCTTTTTTCGCTTAAATTATCCCTCATAATGGTTCCGATTTCGGATTTGTCCAATTTGATTTTGACGATTTTCTTTAAAATCATCGGCAAAAACAAATACAATCAGGACGAAGAAGTTACGGAAGACGATATTTTATCCATGGTTCAGGAATCTAACGATCAGGGCTTGATCGAAGACGACGAAGTGACCATGATAAACAATATCTTCGAACTTAACGACAAAGAAGCCAAGGATATTATGACCAACCGTAACAGCATTGTCGGCATCAATGCGGATACCACGCTTTCGGATGCCATCAAGATAATGCTTGAAGGAAGCAATTCGCGTTATCCCGTTTATATCGACAATCTCGATCATATTATCGGTATTTTGCATTTGAAAGACGCTTTAAGATACCAGGATGCAAACAGGCAGAGAAACGGTTCGATTAAAAGATATCCGAAGCTTCTTCGCGAAGCCAGATTTGTTTCCGAAACCCGTAAGATCGACGATTTGTTTAAAAAAATGAAGGACGACAAACTTCAGATGGTTATCGTTATCGATGAATACGGTCAGACGAGCGGACTTGTTGCGATGGAAGATATCCTCGAGGAAATCGTCGGCAATATTCTCGACGAATACGACAAGGAAGAAACATTCGTCGAATTAAAAGGAGAAAAAGAGTACGAAATCGACGGTTTGACGCCTCTTGAAGAATTAAGCGAAGTGCTTAAAATCGATTTTGATATAAATGACGATACCGATATCGAAACGATAAACGGATTTCTTATAAACAAGCTCGGATATATTCCGGAAAACGATGACAAATCGGAGATTGAATACAAAGATTTCAGGTTTAAAATCACCCAGGTCGAGAATCATATTATCAAGACCGTTTTTGTTACAAAAATAACAGGTGAGGAACAAAAGAATGACAGTAATTTTGTTGATAAAAAGAGCGCAAAATGATATAATATGTTGTTGATTTTTACGTAACATTAGGAGGAATTTATGTCAGGACATTCAAAATTTGCAAACATCAAACACAAAAAAGAAAAGAATGATGCAGCAAAAGGTAAAATTTTTACGATTATAGGGCGTGAAATCGCGGTAGCCGTTAAAGAAGGCGGTCCCGATCCGGCCAACAATTATAAACTTGCGGCTGTTATAGCCAAAGCAAAAGCAAACAACATGCCTAACGATACAATCGACAGAGGTATCAAAAAAGCTGCGGGAGAAGGCTCAAACGTTGTTTACGAACAGTGCACATACGAAGGATACGGACCCAACGGTATCGCAATCATCGTTCAGTGCCTTACGGATAACAAAAACAGAACTGCCAGCAATGTTCGTTCGGCTTTTACAAAAGGACAGGGAAATATCGGAACACAGGGCTGCGTATCATACATGTTTGACGAATGCGGTCAGATTATTATCGACAAGGAAGAATGCGATATGGATGCCGACGACCTTATGATGATTGCGCTTGATGCGGGCGCCGATGATTTTTCCGACGAAGAAGACAGCTTTGAAATCATCACTTCACCCGATGCATTACCCGAAGTAATCAAAGCCATGGAAGAAAACAAAATCCCCATGGCACAGGCGGAAGTTACGATGCTTCCTCAAAATTACGTCAAATTGGATGACGAAACCGCAATCAAGAATCTTCAGAGAACTTTGGATCTGCTCGATGAAGACGACGATGTCCAGAATGTTTATACTAACTGGGACGAAGAATAAATACTAAACCGAAAGACTATAAGAGGTAAAAAGAAAATGAGCGATTACAGAATTGAAACAAAATGCATTCAGTCGGGTTGGAAACCTTCGGTAGGAGAAGCCAGAATTCTCCCGATTTATCAGTCAACGACTTTCAAATACGACACATCAGAACAGATGGGCGATTTGTTTGATTTAAAGGCATCGGGATATTTCTACACAAGACTTCAGAATCCTACAAACGATTATGTTGCTGCAAAAATCTGCGACATGGAAGGCGGAGCGGCTGCTATGCTTACATCTTCGGGTCAGGCAGCAAACTTTTATTCTGTATTCAATATTGCAGAAGCGGGAGACCATATCATTATCAGTTCCGCACTTTACGGCGGCACATTCAATCTTTTGACGACAACGATTGCAAAGATGGGTATCGAAACAACCGTTGTCGATCCCGAGATTTCTCTTGAAGATTTAAGAAAAGAATTCAAGCCCAATACAAAATGCGTTCTTGCGGAATCGATTTCCAATCCCTCACTTGTTGTTCTGGATTTTGAAAAATTCGCTGCTGCGGCACATGAAGCCGGAGTACCTCTTATTGTTGACAATACATTTCCTACACCCGTTAACTGCAGACCTTTCGAACACGGCGTAGATATCGTTACACATTCAACCACAAAATACATGGACGGTCATGCTGCTTCCGTCGGAGGATGCATCGTTGATTCCGGAAATTTCGACTGGACTAAATATCCCGATAAATTCCCCGGACTCTGCTTCCCCGACGAATCTTATCACGGTACAAATTATACACAACAGTTCGGTAAGGCGGCATTTATTGTCAAAGCCACGGCAACACTCATGAGAGATTTGGGCTCTATTCAGTCCCCTCAGAACGCGTTCTATGTAAATATGGGCCTTGAAACGCTTCATCTTCGCATGCAAAGGCATTGCGAAAATGCTTTGGAAGTTGCCAAATACCTTAAGAACAACGATAAGGTGGCATGGGTTAATTATCCCGGTCTCGAAGGTGATTTTTATTACGAGAGAGCAAAGAAATACATGCCTAACGGTACATGCGGCGTACTGACATTCGGTATCAAGGGCGGAAGAGAAGCTTCCATCAAATTCATGGATTCGCTTAAACTTATCGCAATCGTTACCCATGTTGCGGATACACGTTCATGCGTGCTTCATCCCGCTTCGCATACTCACAGACAGATGACAGACGAACAGCTCCTCGAAGCAGGCGTTAAACCCGATCTTATCAGATTTTCGGTAGGTATCGAAAACGTTAACGATATTATCGAAGATCTTGAGCAGGCTTTTAATTGCATCTAAAATCAGGTGATTGATATGGATATTCTTGCAATAGTTGTCCCCTGTTACAACGAAGAAGATATGCTTCCGATTACATTCGAAAGTCTCAGGGCGAAACTTTCCGATTTGATTTCCAAAGGAAAGATTTCCCCCGAATCGTTTCTTCTTTTCGTTGATGACGGAAGTAAGGACAAAACCTGGGAATTAATAGAAAACGAAAATAAAGAACACAAAGAAGTAAGAGGACTTAAACTTGCGGGAAACGTAGGTCATCAGTTCGCGCTTACGGCCGGCCTTAACTTCGCCAAAGACATATGCGACATGTCGATTTCTATCGATGCGGATCTTCAGGACGATATAGAAGTATTCGACGAAATGGTCGATGATTATCACGACGGTTGCGATATCGTATACGGTGTTCGAAACAAAAGAAAAACCGATTCGTTTTTCAAAAGATTCACTGCACAGACTTTTTATAAAGTCATGAATTTCTTCGGCGCCAAAACAATTTACAATCATGCCGATTTCAGACTGATGTCCAAAAGAGCTCTCGAACAGTTCTCTAAATACGGAGAAGAGAATCTTTACATAAGAGGAATCGTTCCCCTTATCGGATATAAAACCGCATGTGTTTATTATGACAGAAAAGTCAGGGTGGCCGGAGAGAGTAAATATCCCCTAAAGAAGATGATTGCTCTGGCTATTGAAGGAATAACTTCTTTCAGTGTCAAACCCATCAGATATATCGTTCTTTTGGGAATCATAAGCGTTATTTTAAGCCTGGCTGCTTTTGTATATGCTTTGGTTTCGTTCTTCCTCGGAATTGTAGAACCGGGATGGACTTCGTTAATCGTAAGCATATGGTTTTTGGGCGGCGTACAGCTTATTTCGATCGGACTTATCGGTGAATATATCGGAAAGATTTACATGGAGGTAAAAAGACGTCCGAGATACAATATTGATAAGTACACAAAATAGATTCTACAAGGTATGGCTTAGTATTTTATTGGAAGGTTAAACTGGATGGTTACAAAGAAAAACATTTATCATTATATTTTATATGTGATATTTGCTTTGGTGTTCTTTTGCGGTATCGGGCTTTATTCGATTTCGATCGATCCCGTTTCGGAAGATATCAGCGCCATTATGCCGATGATAATAAGATATCTTATTGTCTTTGTTGCTGCGGGACTGATTGCTGCTGTTTTTAAAGCTCTCATTCCTTTGATTCCCGAAAAATTTCTTCCGAAGGAATTGCCGATTTTATCAAAATTATTTGAAGTTCTCATTGTTCTTTTCGTTCCTGTTTTGATGATTTTTGTCAGAATCATTGCCCTCAGTTCGGTAATAGGACTTGAAATAAACAATGTTTATTACAATTATGCAATCGGAGAGTCGGTTACTCTTCCGGATACCTCTTTTGCCTCATATGCATATGCATCTGTTTGTAAATTTTTGTGCAAATTCAATGCTACCGCATATCCCATTTACAGTTTTAACATTCTGCTTCAGGCCGGAATTGCCGTTTTTGCTTATTTCGGTTTAAAAAAAGCTTTGAAAATCAGATATGCGCTTCTGGTTTTATTGCTTGTGGCATTCCTCCCGGTTTCGTATAAAGCGATTTCGGTTATATCTCCCGACACATTGATTACGTTCCTTTTTACCGGATATCTTTTCTTTTTGTTCAATGTTATCGATTTAAACAAAAAAGGAAAAGTTTCGGAAACGCTGCATATTTTGTATTATGTCGGGCTCGGTATTTTTTCCGGATTTATAGCAATGTGGGATATTCTCGGCGTATCTCTTTTTGTTATAAGCGTTTCCGCTATTTTGATGGTTTACAACAAGGATGCATGGTTAAAATTTCAGAATAAATTTGTACAGGCTGCCGTTTATTCGATTTCTTTCTTTGCATCGCTTTTCGCCTTTTTATATTTAATAAACAACAACGGATTAAGATTTTTTGATAATGTTTTCAATTATATATATTCCTTCATTCCAAAAGGCTTATCGCTCAGTTTGATTATCCCGATGGAAAACAGAGCGGAAGGAATTGTGATTTTTGTATTTGTTGCGCTCGGAATTATTGCATTTATCAGAAACGAGAAAGACAAAGGGCTTGCAGCTGTAATTGTTCTTGATTTTGTTTCGATATTTACATTTATCAAATTCAATACGTCTTCGTATATGTATCTGGTAAATTATTTTTATATCGTATTTGCCGTAATAGGCTTTTTCGAAGCTCCCGGTTTTTCGCATGAAGTTGAAGAAGAAATTGAAAAAACTCCCGTTATTTCAAAAAGTTACAGGACTACATTTCAACCTATCGAAAATAAGCCTTCTTCAAAAGAAACAGTCAAAAAAGTATCAGTCAGTCCTCAGGCAACAAATAAGCCCAAAGAACCGAAGACTTATACAATTGCCAAGCAGCAGGAAGAAAAAAGGGTCGGTAAAAACACTTTCGAGAATACTTACACAAATATTGTTCCTCCCGCTCCGAACAGGGTACCCATAAATGTTTCGGATAACAAAGAGAACGTTCAAAGAACGAATGTTTATCCCGAGAATATCGAGAATTCCTATGCTTCACCCAAAGAAGACGTAAGAATCGAGAATAAAATTGAACCCGCTATTAAAGTTGATCCGGAAACTGAATTAAAACCCGTTATAAATAACGAAACCGTCAACAAATTTAACGAAACAAAAACCGAAGAAACAATCGAAAACCCTCAGAATACCGTTTTATATACAAACGATACTCAAAACAGGGATAAAATCATACCTTCGAGGAGAGATTACAAAACCGCTCATGTTTACAAGAGCAAAGAAGAGGAAGTACTGCATGATAAAAAGGTGTCGACAGAGCCTGTTTCGAATGTCGCTACCGATCCCTCGCTTAAAGCCACTCCTTTGATAAAAAATCCTCTTCCCGTTCCCAAGCCCCATGTCACCAGAGAATTGTCTTATGACGTTGAGCCCGAGGAATATGATGACTTTGATATTAAAGATTTAAAGGGCAAAGATTATTATGACATCTGACAATAATCATAAAAGAAGATCCTCTTCGGGGAGAAGAAGCTCCTCGCCCCAAAGATCTTCAGGCAACAGAAGAAGCCATAATACAAATTCAAAAAGAAAAACCAATTCGCCTTCAAAAGAAGAGTTTGAATTCGATTACGTAAAGACACTGATTTATATTGGTGTTTTTGCTGTTTTAATTATTATGTTTCTTTTTGCTCTGGGAATATTCGAGGGCGGCTTCGGACTTTTCGTGACATCTTTGTTAAAAGGTCTGTTCGGTTTTGATGCATATGTTTTGCCGATTGTCGGAGTTTTATGCATTTTGTATGCGGTCTTTAAGGATACAACGAAAAAGACTGTATATAATTTCGTTTCCGCATTTGTTTTCACTCTTTCAATCGGTTTGATTGCGCATTTGTTTGAATTCGATTCCATCAGCGAAACCAAATTTACGGAAGCCGTTAAGATTTTTTATCATTCCGGAAAAGGCGGCGGAGTAATTTTCGGAAGCATTGCGTATCTTATCGATATAAGCTGCGGCAGAGCCCTTGTCTGGGTTTTGGCGATAGTTTTTATTATAGCTTCAATAAGCGTAATGTTCGGCAAATACGTTGTAAGATACGCAAAAATATTAATTGCGAAATATTCCGATCTTGACGATGTGGATAAAGAAGAGGAAAGAGAATACACACAAAGGGAAATCCGCAAATTAAGAGAAAAAGAAGAAGCCAAAAAGAAAAAAGTATCTTACAAAATCACTTCGGATGTCGAAGAAGACAATGTCGATAAAGGAAAAGATAAGATAATCGACGTCAAGCCTTCGGAGATCAGGTCGTTTTTGGATGATTCCGACAAAACAAACGAAATCAAAAAAGAAGATATTAAAAAAGAATCGATGGATGTTCATCAGATTCATGCCAAGGACATTAAAGTCAAAAACAACGAGGATGAAATTCGTCCCATTAATGTTTATGACAATGACGTAAACATTAAACCCGTTAAAACTTACGAAGAAACCGTCGTTAAGCCTCAGATTAACGAGATTAAAAACGTATCGGAGGTTTCTTTTAACGACAATTCGCTTAAACTTATTGCATCGAATACAAATCCTACTCAGATAAAAAGCGAAGATCCTACTCTCGATATGTATATTTCAAAAAAAGAAAGTGTTTCTTCGAAAGCCTATAAATTCCCTCCTGTTTCATTGTTAAGCAAGGGCGACAGAAGATCTAAGAACAAGGGTGACGATATCATCGAAACGGCACTTAAACTTAAAGACACACTTGCTACTTTCGGCGTAGAAGTATCGGTTGATCCCGCAAATTGTTCAAAAGGACCTGCGGTAACAAGGTATGAATTATCCCCCGCACCCGGAGTAAAAGTCAGTCGTATTGTTTCGCTGGCTGACGATATAAAATTAAGCCTTGGTGCTGCTGATATTCGTATAGAAGCTCCGATTCCGGGCAAAAGTGCGGTAGGTATCGAGGTTCCCAATTCCGAGAGCCTTTCGGTTCCTTTCGGGGATTTGGTCGAATCTAAAGAATTTATTGATTCGAAATCCAAGATTTCTTTTGCCGTGGGAAAAGATTTGGCAGGAGACGTTGTTATAGCCGATATCGCGAAAATGCCGCATTTGCTTATAGCGGGCGCCACGGGTTCGGGTAAATCCGTATGTATCAATACGATAATAATGAGCATTTTGTATAAGGCTCATCCCGATGACGTAAAACTTATTTTAATAGACCCCAAAGTTGTTGAATTAAGCGTATACAACGGCATTCCCCATATGCTTTTGCCCGTTGTTACCGATCCGAAGCAGGCCAGCGCTTCACTTCATTGGGGTGTAAGCGAAATGGAAGACAGATATAAGAAATTCGCCGATTTGGGTGTCAGGGACTTAAAAGGGTATAACGAAAAAATCCAAGAAGATCCCGAAGGCAAAAAACTTCCTCAGATTATTATTATTGTCGACGAGCTTGCGGATCTTATGATGGTTGCTGGCAAGGAAGTCGAAGAATCGATATGCCGTCTAGCACAGCTTGCAAGAGCAGCCGGAATCCATTTGATTATTGCCACACAAAGACCTTCCGTTGATGTTATTACAGGCCTTATAAAAGCGAATATGCCAAGCAGAATCGCTTTTTCCGTGTCATCGGGCATTGATTCGAGAACGATTCTTGATACTAACGGCGCGGAGAAACTTCTCGGAAAAGGAGATATGCTTTTCTTCCCTCAGGGTATGAACAAACCTTCGCGTGTTCAGGGCTGTTTTGTTTCGGACAACGAAGTTTCGGATGTTGTTGATTTTATTAAAAATCAAAATATTAAAGGTTATGACGAGAGAATCATCGAGTCTGTTAAGAATAACGGTTCTGCACAAAGTATCGCATCAGGCTCTGGGGAACTTGACGAACTTTTTGCGCAGGCCGGTACGTTTATCATAGACAAGGACAAAGCATCCATAGGAGCCCTTCAGAGAGCTTTTAAAATCGGCTTTAACAGAGCCGCCAGAATTATGGATCAGCTTGAAGCAAAAGGTGTTGTAGGACCCGAAGAAGGAACCAAACCCAGAAAGATTTTAATGAGCAGATCCGAATTCGAGCAGATTATTAATTCGTGATTTGCAAAAAATATATATACAAGGAGAAGAATATGAAATCTGATATTGAAATTGCTCAAAGCGCAAAGATGAAACCGATAGTAGAAGTTGCAAAACTTCTTGATATTCCCGAAGACGATTTGGAACTTTACGGAAAATACAAAGCAAAATTATCGGATGAATATATCGACTCGGTTAAAAATAACAAAGACGGCAAACTTGTTCTTGTTACCGCAATCAATCCCACACCCGCAGGAGAGGGCAAAACAACGACCACTGTCGGTTTGGGACAGGCTTTGGGACTTATGGGCAAGAAATCCGTTATCGCATTAAGAGAACCTTCGCTCGGACCGTGTTTCGGAATAAAAGGCGGTGCCGCGGGCGGCGGAATGGCTCAGGTTGTTCCGATGGAAGATTTAAATCTTCATTTTACGGGCGATTTCCATGCAATTACATCTGCAAACAACCTTCTTGCCGCATTGCTTGACAATCATATTCAGCAGGGCAATCAACTCGGAATTGATACAAGAAGCGTGGTTTGGAAAAGATGTCTTGACATGAACGATCGTTCATTAAGAAACATTGTTGTAGGTCTCGGCGCAAAAGCCGACGGCGTCGTCAGAGAAGACCACTTCGTTATTACAGTTGCTTCAGAAATCATGGCAATTCTTTGTCTTGCCGACGATATGGAGGATTTAAAGGAGAGACTCGGTAAAATTGTTGTTGCATACAATTTTGCGGGCGACCCCGTAACAGCTGCCGATTTGGGTGCCGTAGGTTCAATGGCTGCTCTTTTGAAAGATGCCTTAAAGCCTAATCTTATTCAGACTCTCGAAAATACACCGGCAATCGTTCACGGCGGACCTTTTGCGAATATCGCTCACGGATGCAATTCCGTAAGAGCAACCAAAACTGCTTTAAAGATTGCGGATTATTGCATTACGGAAGCCGGATTCGGTGCGGATCTCGGTGCACAGAAATTCCTTGACATCAAATGCAGAATGGCGAAACTCAAACCCGACGCCATTGTTTTGGTTGCAACCGTACGTGCGCTTAAATATAACGGAGGAATTCCGAAGGATCAGCTTTCAAACGAAAATATCGACGCATTGAAAAAAGGTATAGTAAACCTTGAGAAACATATTGAAAACCTTCAGAAATACGATGTTCCCGTTGTTGTTACTCTCAATTCGTTTATTACCGATACGAAAGCCGAAACAGATTTCGTTAAAAATTTCTGTATCGAAAGAGGGTGCAGCTTTGCTTTGTCAGAAGTTTGGGAGAAGGGCGGCGAAGGCGGTATTGAACTTGCCAAAACTCTTCTTGAAACTCTCGAAACCAAAGAAAGCCGTTATCATCCTTTATACAAGGACGAATTGTCTCTTGAAGAAAAGATCGAAACGATCGCAAAGGAAATATACGGCGCAGACGGCGTAAATTATTCGTCAACCGCCAAGAAACAGCTTGAAAAACTTACAAAACTCGGATTTTCAAACCTTCCGGTTTGTATTGCAAAAACTCAGTATTCCTTATCCGACGATCCCGCGCTTTTGGGACGTCCCGCAAATTTCAATATCGAAGTAAGAGAATGCTATGTTTCCGCAGGTGCCGGTTTTGTGGTAGTTATTACCGGTCAGATTATGACAATGCCCGGTCTTCCGAAGACACCCGCAGCGCTTTCGATCGATGTTGTTGACGGAAAGATTACCGGATTATTCTAAATTTACGGAGGAATTATGGCAGAATTAATTGACGGAAAATTGATTTCATCTCAGATTAAAGACGAATGTAAAGAAAAGGTTGCGAAATACAAGGAAAAAGGCATTGAATTTACGCTTGCCGTTATCCAGGTCGGAGAAGATCCCGCAAGCAGCGTATATGTAAACAACAAGAAAAAAGCCTGCGAATATATCGGAGCAAATTCTTTATCATACAATTTAAAAGAAGATTCCACTCAGGAAGAACTTTTGAAACTTATCGATGATTTGAACAGCGACGAAAAAGTTAACGGTATTCTTGTTCAGCTTCCGCTTCCCAAGCATTTTGACGAAGATGAAGTAATCAGAAGAATCAATCCCGACAAAGATGTTGACGGTTTCCATCCGATAAACGTCGGAAGACTTTCAATCGGCGAAAAAGGCTTTGTTTCATGTACACCCGCAGGTATTATCGAACTTTTGAAAAGAAGCAATGTCGAAATCGAAGGAAAGGAATGCGTTGTTATCGGTAGAAGCAATATTGTCGGCAAACCCATGTCGATGCTTATGTTAAGAGAAAACGCAACAGTTACCGTATGCCATTCGCGAACAAAGAATTTAAAAGAAGTCACAAAAAGGGCTGACATTCTTATAGTTGCGATAGGAAAACCCAGGATGATTGACGCTTCTTATGTAAAAGAAGGCGCCGTAGTAATCGATGTGGGTATTCACAGAGTCGATCCTTCAAGCAAAAAACTTTGCGGAGACGTTGATTTTGAAAGTGTTGAACCAATTGCTTCCAAAATCACACCCGTTCCCGGCGGAGTGGGACCCATGACAATCGCAATGCTTATGAGCAATCTTGTAAATTCAAAATAAAAGGATTTAATTATGAAATGTCCAAAATGCGGAGCACCTTTAAAAGACGATAATCTGTTTTGCGAAGTGTGCGGAGAAGAAATCAATATTGTTCCCGAATACGATCCCGATACCGACCTTTTTCTTGATTTGGACGGTGTTTTCGATCATACCAAGGAAATTGATACCACGGAAGTAAAAAAACAAAAGAAAAAACCTCAGGTTAACCGCGAATATGTCGAAAACAGACATGTTTCCAAAAGAAAGATGATTGACATAGACGATGACTATGACGACGAAGACCCGAGCGAAGTAAGCGCAATCAAGGATTTGATTCTTTCTGTTGCCGATTTCTGGAACAGGAGTCTTTTGTCCAAAATCTTCTTCATAATTATTGTTTTATTGCTTATTACGGGTATAATATCTTTCGGAATATTGATTAAGAATATTTCAAAAAAACAGTCCATAGATTATCTTGTCGGTCAGGCTGAATCCGCTGCAAGAAACAAGAATTACGAAGCTGCCATAGAATATTACGAAAAAGCAATCGAAAAAGATCCGAACAATACGGAAATCAAATTTGCGATTTCCAATTGCTATTTGGCTGACGAACAGGATAACAACGCGATTTTTATTTTGAAAGAAATCGCAAGAGACAATCCTGATCTGGCAACGGATACATATGAGAGAATTTATAATATTTATTACGAAAATTCCGACTGGAAGGGTATTAACGATTTGCTTCTTTCCTGCGACGATCCGGTGATTGTTGCAAAATTCCAGGAATATTTATGCAGAAAGCCCGATTTTTCGTATGATGAAGGCGAATACGACGATATTTTATATCTTGAAATCAGTTCGGGAATGAACGGATATATATATTACACCATGGACGGTTCGGACCCCACCGAAGAATCCATTCTTTATACCGAGCCGGTTTATCTTGAGTCCGGCGATTATGACATTAAAGCGATTTTCGTAAACGAATACGGTGTAATCAGCGAAGTCAGCGAAGCGAAATATACAATCGACGTTAAGATTCCTCTTGCCCCCATGGTTTCCATAGAATCAGGAAGTTACAATGTTCCGATTACGATTAAAGTCGAGTCCGATATTAACTGTCAGACATATTATGTTTTGTACAGACCCCGTGACAACGAGGAATCGAGAGTCGATCCCGATATGAATTCGACTCTTTACGAATATCCTCTTCTTATGCCGATGGGACCTTCCGAATTCAGATTTATTTCGTACAGCGAAGAGGGCATACCGAGTACGGTAATTACAAGAAAATACAATATAACGATTCCCGACGCCACGGTTTCCCTCGTGGATGCGGCAAATATTGCTACCGTTTACAGATATTCGCTCGGCGGCTTGACCGATACGGACGGACATATCTCGACGGCAAACGGAAAATTCGAATATATTATCGAAGATGCCTTAAATCTTAAAGGAACCATTTATTACGTAATTAACGAATATTATGTTGATACTTCAAACGGCAACAAACGAACCCTTACGGGATTAAGGTATGCCGTAAACACAAAGGATCCCAACGATTACGGTTCTCTTGAAATCAATGCCAAAGGCGATTTTTATATTATAAAAGAAAGAAGTGTGAATCTTGATTACTAAGAATCACGGAAAGGATAACAAATAATGTACAGTATTTTAGAAGCAAAGGAACTTGCCGATTCCATTTATGAATTTGTGGTTAAAGCACCTAACGTATCCGCAAATTGTGAACCCGGCCAGTTCGTAATCGTAAGAACAGACGAGGATTCCGAAAGAATTCCTTTAACCATTTGCGATTATGACAGAGAGAAAGAAACAATCACAATCGTAGTTCAGGTGATAGGAGCCTCAACTTTCAGAATGAAAAGCCTCAAAGCAGGTGATTCTTTCCATGATTTCGTAGGTCCTCTCGGAAGACCTTCAGAACTTATCGATACTCCGATTGACGAATTAAAGCAAAAGAAGATTCTTTTTGTTGCCGGTGGACTCGGAACCGCTCCCGTATATCCTCAGGTTAAATGGCTTCATGAGCACGGGGTTGATGCCGACGTTATCGTAGGAGCAAAAACTCAGAGCCTTATCATTATGGAAAAAGAGATGGAAGCGGTTGCGGGAAATCTCTATATTACAACCGATGACGGCAGTTACAAGAGACAGGGCATGGTTACCAAAGTAATCGAAGATCTTTATGCAGAAGGTAAGAAATACGACCTTTGCGTTACAATCGGTCCCATGATTATGATGAAATTCGTATGCCTTCTAACAAAGAAACTTGAACTTCCCACAATCGTTTCGATGAACCCCATTATGGTTGACGGAACAGGTATGTGCGGAGCCTGCAGACTTACCGTAGGAGACAGCGTAAAATTTGCATGCGTTGACGGACCCGAATTTGACGGACATCTGGTTAATTTCGACGAAGCAATGAAGAGACAGCAGATTTATAAAACTGCCGAAGGCAGAGCATATCTTAAAGCTAAAGAAGGAGATACGCATCATGGCGGATGCGGCCATTGCGGAGGTGACAAATAATGGATGTTTTAAAGAAAGTTCCCGTAAGAGAACAGGACAGTAAAGTAAGAGCGACAAATTTCGAAGAAGTTTGCCTTGGATACAATAAAGAAGAAGCTATGGAAGAGGCTTCCAGATGCCTTAACTGCAAAAACGCACAATGTGTAAAAGGATGCCCCGTTTCCATTTCCATTCCCGATTTTATCAAAGAGGTAAAGGAAGGAAATTTCAAGGAAGCATATGATGTTATTTCCAAATCCTCATCGCTTCCCGCAGTTTGCGGAAGAGTATGTCCTCAGGAAAGTCAGTGTGAAGGCAAATGCGTAAGAGGAATCAAGGGCGAAAGCGTTTCGATCGGCAAACTCGAACGTTTCGTAGCTGACTGGGCTTTCGAAAACGGCATCAAACCCAGTGTTAATGCAGAGAAGAAGAACAAAAAAGTCGCTGTCATCGGTTCCGGTCCTTCCGGATTGTCCTGTGCGGGCGATTTGGCAAAAATGGGTTACGACGTAACGGTTTTCGAAGCATTGCATGAACTCGGCGGAGTTTTGGTTTACGGCATTCCCGAGTTCAGACTTCCCAAAGAAAAAGTCGTTAAAAAAGAAATCGAAAATGTTAAAGCGCTCGGAGTTAAATTCGAGACAAATACAATTATCGGAAAATCCTTTACCATTGACGAACTTATCGAAAAATACGGATTTGAAGCAGTATTTATCGGTTCGGGTGCAGGTCTTCCCAAATTCATGGGTATTCCCGGTGAAAACGCAAACGGCGTATTTTCCGCTAACGAATATCTTACACGTTCAAATCTCATGAAAGCTTTCAAAGAATCCGACACGCCGATTATGATCGGTAAGAAAGTGGTCGTTGTCGGCGGCGGCAATGTTGCAATGGATGCCGCAAGAACAGCTTTAAGACTCGGAAGCGAAGTACATATCGTATACAGAAGAAGCGAAGAAGAGCTTCCCGCAAGAGTCGAAGAAGTTCATCATGCAAAAGAAGAAGGCATTATTTTCAATCTTCTTACAAATCCCGTTGAAATTTTAAGTGACGAAAACGGATGGGTAAGCGGTATTAAATGCATAAAGATGGAACTCGGCGAACCTGATGAGAGCGGAAGAAGAAGTCCCGTGGAAATCAAAGGTTCCGAATTCGAAATCGAATGCGATGCGGTTATCATGTCGCTCGGAACATCTCCCAATCCTTTGATTTCATCAACAACCAAAGGTCTCGAAATCAACAGAAGAAAATGTATCGTTATCAATGAAGAAAGCGGCGAAACATCAAAGAGCGGCGTATTTGCCGGCGGAGATGCGGTAACGGGAGCCGCTACTGTTATTCTTGCCATGGGTGCAGGAAGAAAAGCAGCACAGGGTATTGATGAATATTTAAGCTCGAAAGGAAATTAAAATGCCTTTTTGTCCTATTTGCAAATCAGAATACAGAGAAGGGTTTTCTATATGTGCGGATTGCAAAGTTCCGCTTGTCGATTCATTGGATGTAAAGAATAAGAAAGACGATTCCTACTACAAAGGCTACGATAAAGTGGAATCGCTTTCTTCGACTGGAGTTTTCGATACAACCGAGGATGACATAGAAGCCGAAGATCCCTTCGGAAATTTCGTTCCCAAGGAAGAAGAGGGAGAAAGAGTAAATATCACTCCCGAAGAAGCCGAGAAACTTAAAGCCGAAATCATTAAGCGCATGGCTCATGCCAAAAAGGAAGAATACGTATCTCCCAACGATAAAGCCAAAGATTACCGTTCATCGGGCGTTATGCTTCTTGTGATGGGAATTCTCGGATGCGTATTCATTATTCTTCTTTTTGCAGGAGTGCTTCCTTTCCATGTAAGAGGTCTCGTATCGTACATTATTGACGGTATCTTATTCCTTTTCTTTGCGATGTTTATATATTTCGGAATAAATTCTTTTGTTATGGCCAAATCTCTTAAAGTTTCTGTAACAAAAGAGAACAAAGAAATCGAAGAATTCGAAGCATGGTTTAAAAAGACGATTACCAAAGAATACATCGATTCGGATATCGAAATTACCGATGACGAAACGACCAATTTCTTTAAAAGAAACGCTAAGATCAAATTTCTCATTTCCAAGAATTATCCCGAGATCAGCGACAGTTTGTCTGATATTTACATAGATAAATATTACGGGGACATTTTTGAATGAATATTTACGTATTATGCGTCGGAAAAATCAAAGAGAAGTTTTACAGGGAAGCCGTTTGTGAATATTCGAAACGGCTTTCGAAATTTTGCAAACTAAGTATTATTGAGGTTGACGATGAAGAAAATTCTCAAAATGCTTCTGTCGCGACGGAAAATGCGGTTAAGGACAAAGAGGGAGATCGCATTTTAAAGAAAATACCTTCGAATTCATATGTATTTACCCTTGAAATAGACGGCAAAAAGACGGATTCGGTAGGATTTTCAAAGAAAATAAACGATTTGTGCATTAAAGGTCAAAGCAATTTATGTTTTATTATCGGCGGTTCCTTGGGCCTTTCTGATAATGTTAAAAATATAGCAAACGAAAAGATATCGTTTTCTGACATGACTTTTCCGCACCAGCTTATGAGAGTTATATTGCTTGAACAGATATACAGATCTTTTAAAATTATTAACAACGAACCTTATCACAAATAAGGATTACAAGGTATAGACATGGCTGAGAAAAAAAGAATGGCCAAAGGATTGGTCGTTCAGGGCTCAATCCTTGCGATAGCCGGTATTTTATGCAGAGTAATCGGCTTGGCGAGAAGAGTTCCGCTTCAAAACATAATAGGTGATATCGGAAACGGTTATTATTCTGCGGCTTATGAGTTTTATGCCATTATTTTGATACTGTCTTCATACAGTCTTCCTTCGGCGGTCAGCAAACTGATTGCTCAAAGACAGACCAGGGGTCAGTACAAAAAAATGCAAAAAGTGTTCAAAGGCGCTATTCTTTTTGCACTTATTTCCGGCGGTTTGTTTTCGCTTGCGGTATTTATTTTCGCCGACTTTTTCGCCAAAACCTTAATGGGCGAGGCGATGAGTACAATGGCTCTTCGTGTTCTCGCTCCCACCATTTTCATAGTTGCTTTGATGGCTGTTTTCAGAGGATATTTCCAGGGACTCGGAATAATGCATTTTACTGCAATTTCACAGATTCTGGAACAAATCGTCCTTGTTGTCGTATCTCTTTCGGCAGCCAAGATTTTATTCGACGTCGGATCAAAATACGGCGATTTGATGATGAATCAAAATTACGGTTCCGCTCTCGGTGCGGCCGGAGCAACCATAGGATGCGGTGTCGGCGCTTTGGCAGGATTGCTTTTGATGATATATTTTTATCTTCACAACAAAAATGCCATTGATAAAAGAGTATTAACCGATACTTCCAAAAACAGGGACACTTTTCTTGATATTTTGATTCTTATCGCAAGAACCGCTGTTCCCATGATCCTTTGCTCCACAATGTACAATATCTGCGGAGTTGTGGATCAGTCCGTTTTCAATCATTACATGATTAAAATAGGCGAAGAAGAAATAAAATCGTTTTATTGGGGCGTTTATTCCGGAAAATACAAGATTTTGATAATGCTTCCGATAGCGCTTGCAAATGCCATGTGTTCCGCGATTATTCCTTCTTTGACGGCCAGTATCGAAAATAAGGATTATGTATCCGCCAGAAGCAAGATGGCTACCGTTATAAGAGTTACGATGATTATATCGATTCCCTCGGCTTTCGGACTTGCGATTTTGGGAAAATCCGTTATTACGCTTTTGTTTTCCGGCGAAATCAATCTTGCCGCAATAATGCTTATGTACGGCTCGATCAGCGTAGTGTTCTTTTCTTTGTCTACACTCGGTAACGGAATATTGCAGGGACTTAACCGTTTAAAAACTCCCGTGCTTAATTCATTCATTGCTTTTGTTATTCATTTCCTTGCCCTTTTGCTCATGCTTTATGTATTCAAATGGGGCATACATTCGGTTGTTATTGCGAATCTTTTGTTTGCGTTAATCGTCAGTGCGCTCAATCATTTCGCCATATACAGGACCATCGCTTACAAACAGGAACTGAAACAGACATTTCTTATTCCGCTTATAAGCGCAACGATTATGGGCATATTTACTTTTTTGACTTATTTCGTTATTTCCAGATTTGCGCATTACGTAATAGCATTGTTTGTTTCGATTTTTGTTTCGATAATTATTTATTTTACCGCACTTGTTTTGCTAAAAGGCGTAAACGAATACGATTTGTCGCTTATTCCCATGGGTGCAAAAATATATTCCGTTTTGCATAAAATCGGTATTTACAAAGATTGATGATTTATGATAAAAATAGATTCAATTAAATTAAGTGCCAAAAAGAATACCGATTTATCCGATTTTGTATTGAATAAATACAATATTCGTCAGCAGGTTTCGGATTTTAGGATTTTAAAAAAATCCGTAGATGCAAGAGATAAAGAAGACATTAAATTCATATATTCTGTTTCTCTGTCCTGTGATAAAAAAGAAGAGGAGAGACTGACAAAAAAATATTCAAATATATCTTTTTATAAAGAAAACGATTATTTGATTAATAAAGTAAAAGAAGAAAACCGGGAGAAAACCGTCGTTGTTGTCGGAATGGGCCCTGCAGGATTATTCGCTTCGCTGGCTCTTGTAAATGCGGGATTAAATGTAATAATACTCGAACGCGGAAAATGCGTTGAAGATCGGATTAAAGATGTCGAAAAATATTGGAATTCAGGAGAATTGGACACCGAATCCAATGTTCAGTTCGGCGAAGGAGGAGCCGGAACTTTTTCAGACGGCAAATTAAATACCGGTGTTTCCGACAAAGAAGGAAGAAAAGAATTCATCCTGAAAACATTTGTCAAAAACGGGGCAAAAGAGGATATTTTATACGATTCGAAGCCCCATATCGGTACGGATGTTTTAAGAGACGTTATCGTAAATATACGAAAAGAACTTTTAAAAGAAAATGCGGATATCCGTTTTTCGACCAAATTTGTTTCTTTTGAGGAAAAAGCAGACAAACTTGAAATAAATGCAATAAACACCGTTACTTGCAAAAGCGAAAAAATAATTTGCGACGACTGCATTCTTGCAACCGGGCATTCTTCCAGAGACACTTTCGAATATTTGTCAAAAGTTCTTAAAATGGAAGCCAAACCTTTTGCAATGGGATTTCGCGTTATCCACAGTCAGGATTTTATAAATCGTTCGCAATACGGCGAAGATTATTTAAATATTTACGAAAACCTCGAATCCGCGCCCTATAAACTTACATATCAGGGTAAGGACAGGGGAGTATATACATTTTGCATGTGTCCGGGCGGATATGTCGTTAATGCTTCAAGCGAAGAAAAAAGAATTTGTGTTAACGGCATGAGCGATTGCAAGAGAGATTCCGGTTTTGCGAATTCTGCCGTTATCATTCAGATAAACAAAGAAGATTTGGACGAAAACGATTGTTTATCGGGAATGAAAATGCAGCGCGATATAGAAGAAAGAACTTATATAACGGGAAACGGATGCATTCCGGTAAGTTTCTTTAAAAGCTTTTGCGACGATTCTTCGATTAAATACGATATCGAATTTAAAGATGAAAACAGGTTGCTTTTAAACGGCATTAAGGGTAAATACATAAATATCGATATTTCAGAAATTTTCCCTGATTTTATGAATTCCGAATTTGCCGAAGCCATGTTTTCTTTTGACAAAACAATAAAAGGATACGCCAAAGAAAATCCGCTTATTTTGGCATCCGAAAGCAGGAGCTCTTCTCCAGTTAAAATTTTAAGGGACGAAGAATACGAAAGCAGTATAAAAAACATTTATCCCTGCGGTGAAGGTGCGGGATATGCCGGAGGCATCGTATCGGCTGCAATAGACGGCCTTAAAGTGGCGGAAAAAATAATCAGCAAATATATTTAACGAAACGGTGAGAAAATGAATTTCAGAGAAGCAATCAAAGACAAAAAAAGAATAGTTATAAAGATAGGTTCATCCAGTCTTACTCATCCCGAAACTGGCGGAATAGATTATAACCGTCTTGAAGTTTTGGTAAGAGAATTATGCAATATCAGAAACAGCGGGAAAGACGTTGTTTTGGTTTCATCCGGAGCGATTTCGGTCGGAAAACGCGCGGTACATATCAAAGACGCAAAGCATGATATTGCAACCAAACAGGCTTGCGCCGCAGTCGGTCAGGCACGGCTTATGATGGTTTATCAGAAGATTTTCGCCGAATACAATCAGGTCTGCGCCCAGGTTCTTATGACAAAGGATACTATTATTAACGATTTGAACCGATACAACGCACACAATACTTTTCAAAAATTGCTTGAACTCGGCGTTATCCCCATTGTTAACGAAAACGATACGATTTCCACATTCGAAATCAAATTCGGCGACAACGATACTCTTTCGGCTATCGTAACGTCCCTTATCGATGCTGATTTATTGATTCTTTTGTCCGATATTGACGGACTTTATTCGGATAATCCCCGTACGAATCCAAACGCCGAATTCATCGATCTTGTTGAAAAAATTGATGACAAAATCATTGAAATGGGTAAATCCGAAACAGGATCATCGGTTGGTACGGGCGGCATGAATACAAAGATCCATGCGGCTCAGATTGCGACAAAATCAGGTGCCGATATGATAATCGCCAACAGCGAAGACATTCATATTCTTCACAGAATTATGGACGGCAGGGACTTCGGTACTTTGTTCGTTGCCAATAAGGACGAAGGATTCATTCTTTCGGATTTTGTTCAAAATCTTTCCGAGGAATAAAGGAGAGAAAATGGAAACGGATAAATTAATTTCCAGAATAAACGAGCTTTATCATTTGTCAAAGGAAAGGGAATTAACCGACGAAGAAGCTTTGGAACAAAAGAATCTTCGTATGGAATACGTTGCCAATATCAGGGCAAATCTCAAATCCCAGCTGGACAATATAGACATTAAAGAAGCCGACGGATCGATTACGAATCTCGGTATGCTTCACAAATCAAAAACAGGCAAAGAATAAGAGGGAAAATTATGTATTTACAGACACTCGGCGAAAATGCAAAAAATGCAAAATATACGATAGGACTTTTATCCGAAGAAAAAAGGAACTCCATCCTTTTGAAAGTTGCTGATGCTTTAATTTCAAACGCTTCATATATCATCGAACAAAACAAAATCGATTATGACAAGGGAATTTCTGAGAATATGAAATCCGGTCTTTTGGACAGACTTTTGCTTGACGAAAAAAGAATTGACGGAATCGCCGAAGGCATAAGACAGGTTGTAAGTCTTCCCGATCCCTTAAACAGAATATTATCCGAAAAAACGCTTCAAAACGGAATGCATATTACGAAAATAAGCGTTCCTTTAGGCGTTATCGGAATTATTTACGAATCAAGACCCAATGTAACCGCGGATGCGTTTTCGTTAACTTTCAAATCGGGAAATGTATGCATTTTAAAAGGCGGTTCGGATGCGATCAATTCCAATATGGCGATAACAAAAGTTATAAGAGATGTCTTAAAATCCGAAAATGTCGATGAAAATGCAGTTCAGCTCATCGAAAAAACCGACAGAGAAACCGCATCGGCATTTATGAAATTAAACGAATATGTAGACGTGCTGATTCCCAGGGGCGGAGCGGGTCTGATTAAAGCCGTGGTCAACAATTCCACGATTCCCGTAATCGAAACAGGAAGCGGAAACTGCCATATTTATGTAGATAAGGACGCAGATACCGACATGGCGGTAAATATTATATATAACGCCAAGACTCAAAGAATCGGGGTTTGCAATGCATGTGAATCACTGGTTGTGCACGAGGACATAAGAGAAGCTCTTTTGCCTAAACTTGCCGAAAAGCTTAAAGAAAAAAATGTCGAAATCAGAGGCGATTTGAAAACCAAGAGCGTTATCGACTGTGTTGATGCAACCGAGGAAGATTTCGGAAAAGAATATCTCGATTATATTATTTCCGTCAAAACGGTTTCGAGCGTTGAAGAAGCAATCGCTCATATCAACAAATACAACACCAGCCATTCCGATTGTATTATAACAAACAACGAAGAGGCGGCGGATAAATTCTTAAAGGGTGTTGATTCGGCATGTGTTTATCATAACGCTTCCACGAGATTTACCGATGGTTTTGAATTCGGACTCGGTGCCGAAATCGGTATTTCCACACAAAAACTTCATGCGAGAGGACCCATGGGCCTTGAAGAACTCACATCGTACAAATATACGATAAAGGGTAACGGACAGGTCAGAGGTTAATATTTTTTATGAATGATTTTGAAACCAGAGACAATAAGGAAGAGATAAAAAGACAATCCGATTATCTTTCTCTTTTAACCGAAGTTGTCAAAGGCCTGAAACAAAGAAAAAAAAGATATATAACCGCATGTGTCGAAACATTCGGCTGTCAGATGAATGCCAGAGATTCCGAAAAAATCTCGGGCATTTTGAAATCTGCGGGTTTTGTTTTAATCGAAGACGAAAATGCCGATCTGACCGTTTACAATACATGTTCGGTCAGGGATAATGCAAATCAGAAAGTTTACGGAAGACTCGGAAGACTTTCTGTTTATAAGAAAAACAATCCGGACATGAAAATCGTCATGTGCGGTTGCATGACGCAGGAAGAATGCGTAATCGATAAGATTTGCCATAGTTATTCTTTTGTGGATTTGATATTCGGCACACATAATATTTACAGACTGGCGGAATATCTTTATTACGTTTACGAAGGAATCGAAAATGTCAAATTTGACGATTCCGATGATAATATCGTAAAAAGAGGCAAAACGATCGTAAGCCGTTGGGAAGAGACGAAAGTTATATGCGAACATCTTCCCGTGGACCGCAAATTCCCTTATAAATCCGGCGTTAATATAATGTTCGGTTGCAATAATTTTTGCACTTATTGCATTGTACCCTATGTAAGAGGAAGGGAAAGAAGCAGGGAAGCGGACGAAATTATAGATGAGATCAAAGCTTTGGTTGACGACGGTGTTATTGAAGTCATGCTTCTCGGACAAAACGTCAATTCTTACGGCAAAAATCTTGAAAATCCGATTTCATTTTCCGAACTCTTGAAAAGAGTCGAGCAAATCGAAGGACTTTCGAGAATTCGTTTTATGACTTCGCATCCTAAAGATTTGTCCGACGAACTTATAGAAACGATTAAAAATTCGAATAAAATATGCCATCACATTCATCTGCCCCTTCAATCCGGAAGCAGCAGGATTTTAAAGAAGATGAATCGCGTATACGACAAAGATAAATATCTCGATCTTGCCTTAAAAATCAAGCGTGAAATACCCGATATTTCGATTACCACTGACATTATCGTGGGTTTCCCGGGTGAAACGAAAGAAGATGTCGACGATACGATAGATGTAATTAAAAAAGTCGGTTTCGACAATGCTTTTACGTTTATTTATTCCGTAAGAACCGGAACTCCGGCCGCAAAAATGGAACAGCTTGACGAAGAATTCGTAAAAGAGCAGTTTGACAGAGTTCTGGAATGTGTTCAGGAAACGGCCAGAGAACAGGTCAAAAAGATTCAGGGCAAAGTTCTTCCCGTTCTTTGTGAAGAAGTCAACAAACAGGACGAAAACCTTATTACGGGAAGACTTGAGAACAATACGATTGTTCATTTTAAAGGAAGCCGTGATTTAATCGGAAAAATCGTAAATGTCAGATGCGATGAATGCAGGGGCTTTTATTATTTGGGCGAGATTGTTGAATAAATATCGGAGCATATATGTCATTTGAAGAAATGAAAGGTAATATTGCAGCTTTGTCTCCAATGATGCAAAAATACCTTGAAACAAAAGAAGAATATAAAGATTGCATTCTTTTTTACCGTCTCGGCGATTTCTACGAGATGTTTTTTGATGATGCTTTAACTGCTTCGAAAGTTCTTGAAATAACCTTAACGGGCAAAAACTGCGGTTTGGAAGAAAGAGCACCCATGTGCGGCGTTCCTTTTCATTCCGTGGAACCTTATATAACCAAACTTATAGAAAACGGATACAAGGTTGCAATATGCGAGCAGGTCGAAGATCCCAAACTCGCCAAAGGTCTTGTCAAAAGAGAAGTCACAAGAATCGTTACTCCGGGAACGAATATCGATTCCATGTCTCTTGACGAAAACAGCAACAATTATTTGATGTCCGTTTTTATTTATTTAAACAATATCGGTTTTTCTTTATGCGATGTAACAACGGGCGATTTCTTTTTGTCGGAAATTACGGGTATAAGAAACCTCTTTGACGAAATCTGCAAATACAAACCCGCGGAAATTATCTGTAATTCGCAACTTCTTTCATCGGGTATCGATTTTGAGGATTTAAAGTCCAAAATCGGCACTCAGATTTCATGTCTCGATAATTATTATTTCGAGGAAAGCTCATGTAAAAAAGCAATACTTAAGCATTTTAAGGTTCATTCCCTTGTCGGTATGGGCCTTGATGATTATGAACTCGGAATTATTGCCGCAGGCTCTCTTTTAACATACCTTAACGAGACTCAGATGATTCCTTTAAACCATATTACATCTCTAACACCCTCATCCAACGGCGTTTATATGGTTATAGACAATGCGACAAGAAGAAATCTGGAATTGACCGAAACCATGAGGGATAAGCAAAAAAGAGGATCTCTTTTATGGGTATTGGATAAGACCAAAACCGCAATGGGTGCAAGAACGCTTCGCAATATGACGCAACAGCCCCTTGTCAAAGCCGAAATGATAGAAGAACGTCTTGATGCTGTCGATTATTTTTGCAACGAGCTGGTAATAAGAGAAGAAATAAGGGAATATCTTAATCCGATATATGATCTCGAAAGACTTTTGTCCAAAGTAAGTTACAAAACGATTAATCCCAAAGACATGATTGCGATAAGAGAATCCCTCAAAATGATTCCCTATATCAAACAGTCGATTATGAATTGCGAAACTCCCCTTGTGAAAAGACTTTTTGAAGATATCGATCCTTTAATCGACATATATGAAAAAATAAGCAATGCGATTGAAGACGACCCTCCTTTTTCCGTGAGGGAAGGCGGTATCATAAAAGACGGATACAATGAAGGTGTGGATTATTTAAGAACATCCAAATCCGAGGGTAAGAACTGGCTTGCGAATCTCGAATCCGAGGAAAAAGAAAAAACCGGCATTAAGACACTTAAAGTAAAATACAACAAAGTATTCGGTTATTACCTTGAAGTTTCCAAATCTTTTATCGATTTGGTTCCTTCGGATTATATCAGAAAGCAGACTTTAAGCAATGCCGAAAGATATACTACCGAAAAATTAAAAGAACTTGAAGATACCATTTTAAACGCACAGGATAAGCTCTGTTCGCTTGAATATGATTTGTTCGAAGAAATTCGCGTTTACATTGAAGAAAACCTTTTAAGGATACAAAAAACGGCCAAGGCGCTGGCATATATCGACGTTTACTGTTCGCTTGCCTATGTTGCGGAGTCCAATCGATACGTCAGACCTCAGATTAACGACAAAGGCATTATAAATATCAAAGAAGGCCGTCATCCCGTTGTCGAAAAAATGATTCCCGACAGCCAGTTTATTCCGAACGATACTCTGCTCGACAATAAGAAAAACAATATTTCCGTCATAACCGGACCGAATATGGCAGGAAAATCGACTTATATGAGACAAACAGCGCTTATTGTTTTGATGGCTCAGCTCGGCAGTTTTGTTCCCTGTAAATCCGCAAATATCTGCGTTTGCGACAGGATTTTCACAAGAGTCGGCGCATCTGACGATCTTGCAAGCGGTCAGTCCACATTCATGATTGAAATGAATGAGGTATCGAATATTTTAAGGAACGCAACAAAGGATTCCCTTCTTATACTCGATGAAATCGGAAGAGGCACTTCTACGCTTGACGGTTTGTCCATTGCATGGGCCGTCATCGAACATATCGCAAATCCAAAACTTTTGGGTGCAAAAACACTTTTTGCCACACATTATCATGAACTTACGGAACTTGAGGGCAAAGTCGCCAATGTAAACAATTACTGCATTGCGGTAAAAGAAGAAGGAGACAATATTATATTCCTTCGTAAAATCATAAAAGGCGGAACTGACAGAAGTTACGGAATTCAGGTTGCGAAACTTGCGGGAGTGCCAGATCTGGTAATCGAGAGAGCCAAAGAAATACTCGAACAATTGTCCGAAAACAACATAATAGACAAAATGCAGGACATTGTTACGGTAAATACTACTCAAGTAAGCAAAAAAAAGTCAAATAAATTCGATGAAGTTGATTTAGGACAATTAACTTTATTGGACATGACGTCAGATTCTGATATAATAAAAGAGTTAGAGGAGATTGATGTTTCCAACATGACTCCTCTTGATGGGTTAAACACTTTATACAGGTTACAGTGTAAATGTAAAAATAGGATAAAACTATGATCAGAATTCTTGATAATCTAACTATTAACAAGATTGCTGCGGGGGAAGTAATCGAAAAACCGGTTAATGTAGTAAAAGAACTGGTTGAAAACGCCATTGATGCGGGAGCTACAAATATTTCCGTTGAGATTAAAGGCGGCGGTATCGAATACATCAGAGTAACGGATGACGGTTGCGGAATCCCTTACGATGATGTTCCTACGGCTTTTCTTCGCCATGCAACAAGCAAAATCGTTTCAAGTGAAGATTTGTTTTTCTTAAACACTTTAGGGTTCAGAGGTGAGGCTTTGGCGAGCATCGCTTCTGTTTCTCATACGGAAATGATAACCAAGACCAAAGATGAGGTCATGGGTACAAAGGTAAGCCTTGACTGCGGCAGCGTCATCGAAATGCTCAAAACCGGAGCACCCGAAGGCACGACGATTATTGTCAAAGATCTTTTCTTTAATGTTCCCGCGAGAAAGAAATTCCTTAATTCTCCTTCAAGCGAAGCTACAAGAATTATCGAAATGATGGAAGAGATAGTTTTGTCCAATCCCGGAATTTCCTTCCAGCTTCTCGTTAACGGAACAGTAAAAATTCAGACGAACGGTTCGGGAAATCTTAAAGATGTAATTTTCAAGATTTTCGGAAAAGAAGTTCACGACGGAGTTATTCCCGTAGATTTCGAAGACGATTACATTAAAATCTACGGTTTTATCGGAAAACCCGATATTTGTCGTCCTTCCAGGTCCGGAGAAAATTATTTTATTAACGGCAGATATGTTAAAAACGATTCGGTAACCAGAGGAATAGAAGAAGGTTACCGTAATTTCCTTATGCAGCATAAATTCCCGTTTGTCGTTCTTTTTATTGAGCTCGATCCCTTCGGAATCGATGTTAATGTTCATCCCGCAAAGAGCGAAGTAAGAATAACCAACGGTGAATTCCTTGTTGAGATTTTAAACAAAATCATCAACAAAGCATTAACCGACAACGAGCTGATTCCGAGCGCATTCAGGATTAAAGAAGACAAGGCACCTCTCGAACGTGCACCGGAACCTTTTGAAAAACAGCTTATTAAGGGCGATCATGTCATTCAAAAAGGTTACGATCCCACGCTTAACAAATCCGTCAGCGAGACCGAAGCGGAAAACGATAAATCCAAAGAATTCAGTATTGAGTTTGAAGATAAAGATAACAAGAGCAAACCCAATAACGAATTCATGAATCATATAACGACCATTTCATACAAATCCAAATACGAAAAATTCGAAGAACGTATGAAAAACGGCGATGACGAGGAAAAAGCCGAATCCGAAGTTTCGGACAATACGGATTCGAATGCAAACGATAAAGCGGATGCGCCTTCGGCCGAAACTGACAAAGCAAGCGAAAACAAAATTATCAAATCGGATGATTCCGTTTATGATTTCTTAAGAAACGATACGACCAAGGAAGCACCTAAATCTACGATAGTTACCAATGAAGCCAAATTCAACAGGACAGATTCTTTCTCACAGACGGACAAGGATTTCAAAGAAGGCGAAGCACTGGCCGATTCCGATACATCATCGCAGGGTACGTCATTGATTCAAAACAGGTTCCCCGGCGGTCATTTCGAGACTCCCGAAGATTATCTGGATAAAGACAATATGAAGGGTTCGGCTCTTCTTAAGAACAGAATCGCAAACGAAGAGAAAAAAGAATCCGATGATTCAAAATCACAAGGTACCTCTCTTTATAAAAACGACGATGTCGAAAAAGTCGGCGCTGTTTCCGAAGAGGTATCCGAAGGAAACGTAAAGGATAACGATAACGTTACCGATTCTCAAAACGAAAAAGCTTCGCAAAATTCCGAAGGCTTGAACGATAATGCAGCCGAAGAAGTTGCAAAAGAACCTGCCAAGCTTTTTGAAGAATGGCTCAATTCAATCGAGAACAAAGAAGAGGAAGAACTCGAAAAAGAAAACAAAGGTTTAATCGTTAAAATCAACAAATCCTCCGGCAAAAAAACCGAAGAAAAAGAAGAAGCCAACGATGCCTTCTCGGAATTCGATCTCGAAAAGAAAACGGAAATTATTGATCATATCGGAGAAGAAGCGGAGGACGACGAAGACAGACTTAAAGATACCGACAGGAAATTCTCCGTTCTTAACGACGATATAAATCCCATTAAGAGCGATATTCAGGAAGACAGAAAAGAATCCAAATTCACTTTCAGGGTTAAGGATTTCGATAAGGACGATGACGACGAAGAATTATCGCCCGTTAAGGAAAATGTCGATTCTCTCTTTAAGAAGGTTGACAGATTTAAAGGTGCGGGCAAGAGAGAAGTAAAGGTTAAAGAAACGCAAAGCGTTTTATTTACCGAAAAGACCTTTGATACTTCCAAATTATCCAAATTCACCGTTATCGACCAAATCTTTGATACATACTGGCTTATACTGGTTGAAAACGAATTGCTTATTATGGATCAGCATGCCGCTCATGAGAAAGTTCTCTATGAGAAATTCATGGAAAGATTCCAGAATAATTCCATAGAAACTCAGACGCTTATGCTTTCTCAGGTTGTCAATTTAAGCAAAACCGAAATGGATGTTTATACGCGTTACAAGAAAGAATTCGAAAAATTCGGTTTTATCATAAACGATTTCGGTGACAGAGATTTGTTTATCAGAGGAATACCCGCTGATTTGTTCGGAACGGATGCAAAGAGCCTTTTCCTTGAGATTTTATCCGAACTTATCAATGTATCGCCTTCGTTGCATATCGATATTATCGAATCAAGGATTGCGACAAGAGCATGCAAAGCCGCAATTAAGGGCAATCAGAAGATTACGAAGGATGAATGCCATAAGCTTATAGAATACATGCTTACGTTAAAGAATCCTTATCAGTGCCCTCACGGAAGGCCGACGCTTATAAGAATTACCAAAACAGATCTTGAAAAGATGTTCAAAAGGATAGTTTCATGAAAAAGCCATTGATAGTAATAGCGGGTGCTACCGCAACCGGAAAAAGTGCTTTGGCTGTAAATATTGCAAAAATCGTCGGCGGAGAGATAATCTCCGCCGATTCAATGCAGATTTATAAATACATGAATGTCGGAACCGCTAAGATTACAGAGGAAGAAATGCAGGGCATCAGGCATTATCTTATCGATGTAATCAATCCCGACGATTCTTTTGATGCGCTTGCTTTCAAAGAATATTCTCTTGAAGCGATGGATAAAATCTATTCAAACGGCCATATTCCGATTATTTGCGGTGGAACCGGTTTTTATATTCAGGCGGTTACAAGGGATATTGATTTTACAAGCGAAGAAGAAAATACAAAAAGAGAAGAAATAACACGTTTTTACGAGGATTTCGGCGAAGATGCTCTTTTTGAGCGGTTAAAAAGCGTGGATTTCGAATCTGCTTTGATAATTCCAAAACAAAACATAAAAAGAGTAATCAGAGCCATTGAATTTTATGAAATTCATCACAAAAAGATTTCCGAACACAATTCGGAACAAAAGCAAAAAGAATCACCCTATAATCTCGCATATTTCGTATTAAACCGCGACAGGGGCAAATTATATGAAACAATAGACAAAAGGGTTGATGCAATGATAGAAAACGGACTTCTTGAAGAGGTTAAAAATCTCATTTCGATTTATAAACCTTCATCCCAGTCCGGACTTTACAATGCAATCGGTTATAAAGAAATCATTGATTATTTAAACGGCGAATACGATTTCGAAAAAGCAGTATATTTAATCAAACAGAATTCGCGTCATTACGCCAAACGTCAGGTTACTTTTTTTAAAAGAGAAAAAGATGCGATCTTTATCGACAAAGATGCGATGACTTTTGAAGAAATGACGGATTATATCCTCGGTATTCTCAGGGAGAAAAAGATTTATGCTTAATATTTACAAAGAACTCGGTATCAAAAACGAGGTATTTGATTATTGCGACAATATAATTAAAGAATTAAAGCCGAGATTCGACAAGATTGATGAATTGGCCGAAATTAACCAGCTTAAAGTAATCAAAGCAATGCAAAAGAACAATGTTTCCGAAGCCTGCATGTTAGGAACAACCGGTTACGGTTACAACGATATCGGAAGAGATACATTGGAAAAAGTTTATGCTGATATTTTTCATACGGAAGATGCGCTGGTAAGAGCCCATATTACATGCGGAACGCATGCACTTGCTCTTGCACTTATGAGCAATTTAAGGCCCGGGGACGAGCTTTTAAGCCCGGCCGGAAAACCTTATGATACACTCGAAGAAGTAATAGGCATAAGGGATAGCAGGGGTTCGTTAAAAGAATACGGTATTACATACAGGCAGGTCGATCTTTTAAATAATAAGGATTTTGATTACGAGGGCATAAAAAAAGCCATTAACGAGAAGACCAAAATCGTTACAATTCAGCGTTCAAAAGGATATCAGACAAGACCTTCGTATTCCGTAGATCAAATCGGTGAACTTATTTCTTTTGTTAAAAGCATAAAAAGCGATGTAATCTGCATGGTGGACAATTGTTACGGCGAATTTACCGAAGAAAAAGAACCGTCGGATGTCGGTGCGGATATGACAGTCGGCTCCCTCATAAAGAATCCGGGAGGCGGATTGGCTCCTTTAGGAGGATATATATGCGGCAAGAGGGAATGCGTCGAAAATGCCGCTTACAGACTTACTTCTCCGGGACTCGGAAAAGAAGTCGGCGCATCGCTTACTGTATTAAGAGAATTCTATCAGGGCCTTTTCTTATCGCCCACAGTTGTCGCATCCGCATTAAAAGGAGCGATTTTTGCTGCAAATGTTTATGAGAAATTAGGTTTTTCGGTTATTCCGAATTCCACCGAAGAACGATATGATATTATTCAGGCCGTTACTTTTAACGACAGGGAAAAAATGATTGCTTTTTGCGAAGGAATCCAGTCGGCTTCACCCGTTGATTCTTTTGTAAGACCCGAGCCCTGGGCAATGCCGGGATATGATTCGGATGTTATTATGGCTGCGGGGAATTTCATTTCGGGCTCATCAATAGAATTAAGCGCAGACGGTCCCTTAAAAGAGCCGTTCAGTGTTTATTTTCAGGGAGGTCTGACTTTCCCCCATGTAAAATTCGGAATCATCAAATCGCTTGAAGCTCTCTACGATAAGGGCCTGATTAAGCTTTGAGGCGCTCAAATTTCCATTTTTGCCTGATTTGTGGTAAAATATATATTTAAATGTGCGGCATATCCGCCTTTTAAATGTTTATAAAGGAGAATCGTTTTGGTTAACAATTCTTTCGGTATCGATTTGGGTACCAGTAAAATATGTATATACAATCATGATAAAAAGCGTGTTTTCGTCGAAAGAAACATGATAGCGATAGAAAACAAGAAGAATGTTATCGCATACGGTGATTCGGCTTACGAAATGTTTGAAAAAGCACCCGATAATATTGTTGTATCGGCGCCTCTCAATAACGGCGTTATTTCCGACATCAACAACATGCAGGATCTTTTAAGACTTTTTATAAGCGAGATTACAAACGGAAACTACAAAAATTCGGATTATATAATTTCGATTCCCCATGATGTTACGGATGTGGAAAGAAGAGCTTTCGGCGAACTTATCGAAGATTCGTCCATGAAAGCAAGAACCGTATCGGTTGTCGAAAAATCGATTGCATGCGCGCTCGGTCTTAATATAGACGTCAAAAGCTCACAGGGCGTAATGATTGTAGACGTCGGATACAATACCACTGAAATTTCCATTCTTTCATTCGGCGGTATCGTTAAATCCAAACTTGTCAAAATCGGCGGAAATAAATTTGACGATATTATAAAAGCCACCGTAAGAAAAGAATACAATCTTCATATAGGATCGAAATCAGCCGAAGCCCTTAAGATGCAGATTGCGGACCTTAAAAGAAGCGGTGAGAAGGGTGTTGTTTACGGAAGAAACGTCGCAAGCGGTCTTCCCGTCGAATGCATGGTCGATCCGATTGTTCTTGAGAATTGTTTAAGAGAAAGCTTCCTTCAGATTATCGACAATATCAAGGAACTTCTTGAAAGCACGCCTCCCGAAATCGGCGCAAATATCTTTAAACAGGGTATTTATATCACGGGCGGCGGTTCTTTGGTCAGCAATTTATGTCAGAATGTAGCTAACGGAACCGGACTTAAAGTCAATACTTCCGACAGCGCCGAAAGCAGCGTTATATTCGGTATTGCGGAAATAATACGTAACAAGAAATACAGAAATCTTACATTTGAAGTTTAATTATGAGCCCTTTAGTTCGAAGACCTGAGGAAAAATACAAATTGCCAACAAAATACTGGTTGCTGATATTATCGGCATTCAGTGTGATTTTGATGCTTGTAACCTTTGTTTTCGATCTTCCGTTAAAGCCTTTGAACGAAGTTGTTTCATATACCGTCGTTCCTCTTCAAAAAGGTATAAGTATAGTCGGAGAGAATCTTTATTCAAAAAAAGAACTCTTAAAGCAGGTTAACGAACTGGTAGAAAAGAATAACGAACTTACAAAACAGGTAAATGATTTAACAATAGAAAACAGTAAGCTTTTGCAGGATAAAATCGAACTTAATTCCCTTCAAAAGCTTTATCAGCTCGATCAGACATATTCCGATTATCCCAAAACCGGTGCGAGAGTTATTTCCGCGTCCACCGGTAACTGGTTTTCGACATTTATTATCGATAAAGGCTCAAAGGACGGGCTTGAAATCGGAATGAATGTTCTTGCCGACGGAGGTCTTGTGGGACGAATCACCGAGGTCGGTTCAAACTGGTCGAGGGTATTAAGCATAATCGACGATACAAGCAATGTATCGTGCATGGTACTTACGACGAACGATCATTTAATGGTTTCCGGAAGCCTTTCCACCATGGAAAACGGATATATTACATTTAATCAGCTTTCCGAAAACGCCAAAAACGTGGAAGTGGGAGACAAGATTGTAACAAGCAATATTTCCGATGTTTATTTCCCCGGAATTCAGGTCGGAAACATTTCTTATATGGAAAAAGATTCGAATCATTTATCGATTTCGGGATATATCACTCCGAGTGTAAATTTCGAACATATAAGCGAAGTATTGGTAATAACGAAAGTTAAAGCCGATTTGGAATAAAGGTTAAATGAAAAGATTTATTATAGATTTACTCCTTATCATTTTATTTTTCATATTACAGGCTACGGTTTTTCCCATGATTAAAAACACGAGGATTATTCCGAATCTTTTGATAATTCTTGTTTCCTGTTCGGGTTTTATGCAGGGTGAAAGAGAAGGAATGTTTGTGGGTTTTGCATGCGGATTCCTGCTTGATATATGTTCTTTTGAAATATTCGGTTTTAATTCGATTCTTTACATGTTTATCGGATATCTTAACGGTTTGCTCCATAATTTCTTTTATTTGAGAGATTTGAAAATTCCCGCGATTATGATTGTAAGCAGCGATTTGGTTTGCTGTCTTTTTACTTATTTTTTCCTGTTTCTTATGCGAAGCAGGTTTAATTTCGGATATTATTTTACGTATATCATTTTGCCCGAAGTTGTATTTACGCTTCTTATTGCCGTGATTTTTTATCCGCTTCTTTGGATTATCGAAGCTTATGTGTTCAAAAAGAAAAACGCGGAGAGTTCGTAATGTTTGAGCATTTTAAAGAAGAATTTATAAGCTTTCTTAAATCAAGAATGGTTCTGCCGATAATTTTCTTTATGATTGTCGGTATTGTTTTGGTTGCGCGTATTTTCCATCTTCAGATCATTAAAGGCGAGGAATACGTAAATAACTACGAACTCAAAATCATCAGGGAAAAATCCATTGACGGCATAAGAGGAAATATTTACGACCGAAACGGATATCTTCTCGCATACAATGTTTTGTCCTACGATGTAAACATGGAAGACGTTTTCGAATCGGGCAAAAGCAAAAACATGAAATTAAACAAAACGATTTATGATGTTTATAACATTCTTCGCAAAAACGGAGATGATTTCAACACCGATTTTAAAATATATGTAAATGAAAACGGCGAATATGCTTTTAATGTCGAAGGTACGCAGCTTCAAAGGTTTTTGGCGGATATTTACGGTTATAAAAAGGCAACCGAGATGACATACAAGCAAAAGAATTCAACGCCCGAAGAGGTTATCGATTATTTTTGCGACAGAAAAAAATACGCCATAGGTTATTACGAAAATCCGAACGACAAGAATACTTTTGTGGTCGGAGGCGGATATACTAAAGAAGAAATAGTAAAAATCGTTTCTGTAAGATATGCTCTTTCCCTTAAAGGTTATCAAAAATACATGGGTACGACCATTGCTTCGGGTATTTCTGAAAAATCGGTTACAAGCATTCTCGAACACGAGGATACGCTTCCCGGAGTTACAATAAATCAAAAATCCGTGAGAAAATACAACGATCCTTTGTATTTTTCGCAAATTATCGGTTATACGGGTATGATTTCGCAGGAAGAATACGATCAGTATTCCCAAAACGATGACGATTATACTCTTAACGATTATGTCGGAAAAACAGGCATTGAATATTCCCAGGAAGCATATTTAAAGGGCATTAAAGGCAAAGAAACCGTTTATGTCGATGTAGTGGGAAAGGTTTTGGATTCGACCAAAACAAAAGAAGAGAAGACCGGAAACGATATTTATCTTTCCGTCGACAGGGATTTACAGATTGCGATTTACGATCTTTTGGAACAAAGAATTGCAGGTATTCTCGTTTCGAAAATAGATAATATCAAAGAATTTACGATGACGGAAAACACAAAGCAGTCGGATATAAAAATTCCGATTGACGATGTTTATTTCCAGCTTATCAACAACAACGTAATCAATCTTAATCATATTTCCGAGCCTTATGCTTCCGAAACCGAAAAAGCCGTATACGAATCGTTTTTGCAAAGACAGGATGCGGTATTCGAAGAATTAAACAGGGAATTGTATGAAGACAATCCCAAAGCATATAAGAATCTTTCCAAGGAATATCAGGTTTATCAGAGTTTTATTGTCAATTATCTCATGTCCGATAATGTCAATATCCTGGATAAGGATCTGATAGACACCGAAGACGAAATGTATAAGGCATGGAGCGTCGATGAGACGATTTCTCTTAAAGATTATCTGACATATTGCATCAATATGAACTGGGTTAACGTCAATAATCTCAATTTAAACCGCAAATATTCCGATACGCAGGAAATATATGACGCAATTATCAATATCACTTTTGAAAAATTGCGTAACAATAAGGATTTTTCCAAAAAGATATATAAATACATGATTTCGGGCAATTATATTTCCGGAAGACAACTTTGTATTATTCTTTACGATCAGAATATTATCGATGTTTCGGAAAGCGAAATCTCGGCGTTAAAGAACGGAAGAATATCCGCATATGCTTTTATGACCGGTCTTATAAAGGATTTGAAAATAACTCCCGCACAGCTTGCGCTTGAACCATGTTCGGGCTCCTGTGTAGTAACTGATGTTACAAACGGGGACGTTTTGGCGCTTGTTTCATATCCATCGTATGACAACAACCGACTGGCCAATTCGGACAATAATTATCTTGCCGCTTTAAATAACGATTATTCAAGGCCTTTATGGAATTACGCCACACAGTATCGCAGTGCCCCGGGTTCGACTTTTAAAATAGTATCTTCCGTGGCCGGCCTTGAAGAAAACGTAATCGATATGAATTCGACAATTCAGTGTACCGGCGTGTTTGACAAATTAAAAGGTACGACTCATTTATGTTGGATTTCACCCGGTGCTCACGGTAATTTAACGGTTCAAAAGGCCATAGCACATTCATGCAACTGTTTCTTTTACGAAGTCGGTTACAGACTTTCGAACGACGGAGGATATTACAATCCTGAACTCGGTATCGAGAGAATGTATAAATATGCCGATATGTTCGGTTTGTCTGAAAAATCAGGCGTTGAAATAGCCGAATCGGAGCCGAATGTATCTGATGATTTGCCTGTTGCGTCAATGATCGGCCAGGGTACCCATGCCTATACGACCGTCGGTCTTTCAAGATATGTGACAGCCGTTGCAAACAGAGGAACGGTATATAACCTGACACTTATCGACAAAATATACGATTCAAAGGGTGATTTGTATATCGATAATTCTGCGAAAGTCCGTAATTTCATTACTTTGGATAATTCCGAATGGAACATGCTTCAAAAAGGCATGAGGGAAGTAATCGAAAGCAAAGCTTATTTTGATTACGATCTTGAAGTTGCCGGCAAAACAGGAACGGCTCAGGAAGCCTGGAACGAAGCCTGCCATGCTTTGTTTATTTCTTTTGCTCCTTATTCGAATCCCGAAATATCGGTTACCGTAAGAATCATGAACGGTTATGATTCAAACAATGCGGGTCAGGTTGCAAAAGACGTTTATGCATATTATTACGGAATCAAGGATTCCGCGGAACTTATTAACGGCGAAGCAGTTACACCGATAAACAACGGTGCTGCCGGAGACTGATTATGTTTAAAAATTATAAATTTAAGGATTATGATTTTAAATTAATATTGTATCTTTGCGCTTTGACTGCAATCGGTGTTTTGCTTGTCAATTCCGCTCAGCCCGAGAATACAAAAAAGCAGCTCATGGGATTTTTGGCCGGTTTATCGATAATGATTATTCTTTCTTTTATCGATTATCATATCTGGCTTAAAATCTGGTTTATATATTATTTTTTGATGATCGGACTGCTTGTTGCCGTTTTGTTTAAAGGTGAAACATCACTCGGCGCGAAAAGATGGTTTACGCTCTTCGGTGTCAGGTTCCAGCCTTCCGAAGCGGCAAAAATTTTATTGATTCTATTTTTTGCAAAGTTTATAATGAAATTCAAGGACAATATTAATCAATGGTACATGATTTTAATCATGTTTGCTCTGGTTGTTCCGAATATTTTTCTTATTTACAAACAGCCCGATTTATCGACAACCATTGTATTTACGCTCATATTTTTCAGCGTTTTGTTCCTTGGCGAAATCAATATAAGATATTTCCTTGCCCTGGCAGCCGTCGGAATTCCTGCATTTATAATAATATTCATTTTGCTGCTTCAGCCCGATTCCGTTTTGGTTCGAAAGGAGATAGTAAAATCTTATCAGCAGGACAGAATTCTTGCATGGCTTCATCCCGATGAATATGAACTCGAAGAAGCTTTCCAGCAACAGAATTCCATCATGGCCATCGGTTCCGGACAGCTCACGGGTAAAGGTTTAAACAATACGGGTGTCAATTCCGTCAAGAAAGGAAACTTCATTTCCGAACCTCAGACCGACTTCATCTTTACGATAGCGGGAGAGGAGTTGGGATTTGTCGGAAGCGCTACGATAATAATTCTGATTACGCTTATAACGATTGAATGTTTTATAGTTGCGTTTAAAGCCCCTGACTTGCCCGGTCGGATAATTGCGGGCGGCATGGGGGCGTACATAGGTTTCCAAAGCATGATTAACATTTGCGTTACTACCGGCCTTTTCCCGAACACCGGTGTTCCGCTTCCTTTCGTAAGCTACGGTCTTACTTCATTGCTTGTTTTGTTTGCGGGTATGGGTTTTGTAATGAATATAAGACTTCAGAAGCAGAGAAAATTAAATAACGACTAAAGCAAAAAAATATATGGGGTAAAAGATATGAACATTGCTTTGATTGCACATGATGCAAAAAAGAAATTAATGCAAAACTTCTGTATAGCATACAGAGGCATATTATGTAAAAACGAATTATATGCGACCGGCACAACCGGCAGACTCATAGAAGAAGTTACCAATTTAAACGTTCATAAATTCCTTGCAGGGCATCTCGGCGGAGAACAGCAGATAGGAGCTCAGATTGAACACAACCAGATCGATCTTGTTATTTTCCTTCGCGATCCCCTCACGCCGAACGTTCATGAGCCGGATTTGAACAATGTTATTCATTTGTGCGATGTTCACAATATTCCGCTTGCAACAAATCTTGCAAGTGCCGAACTTCTTATAAAATCACTTGACAGAGGAGATTTGGAGTGGCGTGAAATGTATAAATAAGTATTGTCTTTTAATATTTGTTTTGTTTAATGTTTCTTTCCTTTGCGCATGCAAAAAAGACGAAATTCCCATGGCTTTCGAAAGAAACTCTTCTTTGTCGACCTTATCCATATCTTCTTCGAATACTCTTTATCTCGAATCGGATACATTTGCAAAGAATCTTTGCATTGACGAAGGCAACCATAAAGATCTGAAGCTGGAGAATTCCTATGCTGCAGGTCTTTTTGACATTAATGACAATATGGTCATTTACGGCAAGAACATGTATGACGAAATGACTCCCGCAAGCATTACCAAACTTTTGACCGCGCTTGTCGTATTAAAGCACTGTGATTTGTCCAAAACCGTCACTTTTACTTCGGATTGCGTTATAAAAGAAAGCGGTGCGCAAAAAATAAATCTGGCCGAAGGCGATACCATGACGATGGAGCAGGCTTTGAACATTATGCTTCTTTATTCCGCAAACGACGTTGCGATGATGATTGCTAACAATTACGAGGGAGGTTACGAAGCGTTTTTAAACCAGATGAAAGCAGAAGCAGAAAGCCTCGGAGCAACGCATACCAATTTCGTCAATCCCCACGGCTTGACGGAAGAAGGGCATGAATCGACCGTTTACGATCTTTATTTGATATTGAACGAGCTTTCGAAAAACGAAAAATTCATAAAAATCGTGTCACAGAACGGTTATACCACTTCTTATACGAAAGCCGACGGAACCATCAAGACCGTAGAGCTTAAATCAACCAATCAATATATAAACGAGACCAAAGATATTCCCGAGGGTTACAAGATAATAGGCGGTAAAACCGGAACCACGGAAGCGGCCGGAAAATGCCTTATCATATATTTCAAAGACGACAGCGAAAATCCTTATATTGCATGCATTTTAAGGTCTGAAGATTACGACAGTTTATATGCCGATATGGACACTCTGATTTCTTCCGCGAAATAGACATTCTTCTTGTTTTTTAAGCCGAAATCAACTATAATTAATACATGCTTTAAACTATAATATTTCCAATCGGAGGTGTGTTACAATGGTGAATTTAATAACAGGCAAGAACGGAAAGGGCAAATCAAAAGTATTGCTCGAAAAAGTAAACTCTCAGGTAAAGGAGATTTTGGGAAATATCGCTTATCTTGATACATCTACGAAGCATATGTATGAACTTAACAACAAAATAAGGCTTATCAATGCTTCGGAATACAATATTTCATCCGGAGATATGTTTATCGGTTTTCTTCTCGGAATTATTTCCGGAGATCATGATTTACAGGAACTCTATTTCGACAATTTCTTAACATTGTCACATACTTCTATAAACGATTTGGAAAATATTATCAATCAGCTTGAAAATTTAAGCAAAACATACGGAATAGACATTTATGCCGCTATTTCTACAACAGACGGTGATTTACCCGCTTCGCTTAACGATAAGGTAATCGAAGCTCTTTAATAAATCGGTATATCCAAAAACATTCATAAAAGCCTCGGAAACCCGGGGCTTTATATATGTAAAGAGAATTGTAAGATGGTAAGCAGATTCGATTTTAACAACGAAGGAAACAACAGAAGAAAAGGTATTAACGACGAGAACAAAAACAAAGGAAAAAATCAGGGCATCAAAAGCGGAAAAAATAAGGAGAAGACTCCCGAAAAGAAAAAAAGCACTTTGATTTTTCCCAAGAAAAATGATTTTTCGTTTCGGATTATTTTCTATGCGGTATTGGTAATTGTTGCTTTATACCTTGTTTTTTGTGTATACAAATACGTTAATTCCAAAAATATTTCCACTTATCAGGTCAAAGAAGGAGCTTTAAGCGAACAGAATTCCTATACCGGCATAATTCTTCGCGAGGAAAACATGTATTATGCGAAAAGCTCCGGCTATTACAATTTTTATTTAAAAGAAGGCGAAAAAGCTTCGCATAACGATTTGGTTTATACCATTGACGGTTCAGGGAAAATCAAAGAAATGATGACCAATCAATCCGAAGACGCCACCACGCTTTCCCGGGACGATTTGATAGAAATCAAAAGCGAAATCGTTAAATTCTCCAAAGAATACGATAAAAACGATTTTTCGGACGTATATGATTTTAAGGACGAACTTGACAGTATCAGTTTAAAGATGTCGAATCTTTATATTTTAAACAAGATTTCTTCTATGAGCCTAAACGGTACGAATGTCAACAAATATTACTGTGCCGATTCCGCGGACGGCGCAAAAACTGGATATGTCGTTTATTATTATGACGAATATGAGGATTTAAAGCCCGAAGACATCAATTCTTCTGTTTTTAAAAACGAAAAAGAATATAAGCGAAATATGATTGTAAACAATGCCATTGTGGCAGAAGGGGATTTTGCTTACAAACTCGTAACTTCGAACACATGGCAGCTTGTATTCCCGATAGAAGAAGAAAAGGCAAAGGAATATGACGGAAAAGACATGAAGGTCAAATTCCTTAAAAACCAGGAAATACTTAAAGGCAAAGTGAAGATTCTCGATGCGATTTCTCCCGACAAAAAAGCTTCGGCAGAGAAGATCTGCGTTGTGACTTTCAATACTTCGGTTGCTGATTATCTTAACAACAGATTTATCGATTTTGAAATCTGCACCAATGAAAACAACGGTTACAAGGTTCCCAAAAGCAGTGTTGTCGAAAAGGAATTTTTGCTCATTCCGGATTCAATCGCTTTTGATTTTAACGATACGACAAATACCGTATGCGTTAAATTGGACAAATATCTCGAAGACGGTACAAAAGTATTCGTGACAACAGAATTAAACGTTTACAGAATCGATGAGCATGAATATTATGTGGACGGAAGCATTGTAAAACACGGGAATACCGTTTATGCAGCCGATGAATCGACTTCGTACACCATAAACAGAACCGCCACGCTTTTGGGTGTATATAAAATCAATCAGGGGTATGCCGATTTTAAGAATATTAAAAAACTTTACGAAAACGAAGAATATATAATCGTCGATCCTGCATATACGATGATTAAGCCTTACGATTATATAGCTTTGGATGCATCAAAGATTAAAGACAATGAATATATTTACGAATAAAGGTCTAAAATGAGCGAATTAAAAGAAAATCTCGAAAATGTAATAGAAAATATTAAAAATTCCGCAAATTCGGCCGGCAGAGATTTAAATGACATTACGCTTATCGCCGTAAGCAAAACAAAAAGCGCAGAGATGATAAAAGAAATATACGATCTCGGCATCAGGGATTTCGGCGAAAATTACGTTCAGGAATTAACCGAAAAAGTTCCCTTGCTTCCGTCGGATATAAGATGGCATATGATAGGTCATTTGCAGACAAATAAGATTAAATACATAATCGATAAAGTCTATATGATTCATTCCGTTGATTCCGTTCATTTAGCACAGGCGATAGGCAAAGAAGCCGTTAAAAGAAACATGACGGTAAAAGTACTTCTTGAAGTCAATGTCGGAATGGAAGATACCAAGTTCGGATTCACAAGCGATAATCTTATCGAGAATTATAAGGAAATAATGAAAGTTGAAGGTATAGAAGTATGCGGTCTTATGACAAGCGCTCCGTACGTTGAAAATCCCGAAGAAAACAGACGTTACTTCATTCAATTGAGGTCTTTAATGGTTGACCTTAAAGATAAAGGATTGTATAATAAATCTAGGTATTTTCTATCAATGGGAATGACTTGTGATTACACGACAGCAGTTGAAGAAGGTGCCTCTTATGTTAGGGTAGGAACCGCTATTTTCGGGGCCAGAAATTATATTTAGGAGGAATTCAAAGTGGTTAGCAGTGTGATGGACGTTTTTGATGATGAAAAAGACGAAGGTAAGAAAAAATCCGGCGGATTTTCTTCCTTGCTTAAAAGATCTTCCAAGAACAACAATTCAAGTTCGAGCAATTTCGAAATTTGTAATATTATAGCAAGTTCATTTGATAATGATTCATACGAAATAGCAGATACTTTATTAAACGGCAGAGCAGTCATTCTCGACTTATCCAAGGTTAACAAGGCAGTCGGACAAAGACTCATCGATTTCACGGCCGGCAGCGTTTATGCAATTGACGGTTCGATGCAAAAGATTTCGGAATTCATTTTCCTTATTTGTCCTGCCGAGGTCGGCATCGTAGGCGATAAGAGAGAAGAAGACGAATCCGTTGACGGTTTGCTTTAATACCAAATATCAATATATAAAATAAAAAGCTCTCCCTAACAGGAGAGTTTTTTGAAATAAGAATACGGAAAGAAATATGTGCGAAGAAACAATAATCTCAGATTTAAGTGTAGAAAAAATCAAAAATTCGGATCCAAAGGACTATATTACCCTTTTATCCCATGCTTTAAGACTTGGTGCATTATATAAAGCCAAATTTTTTATGTGGTTGGAGAACAACAATTACGAGCTTATAGCGCAGGATGAAGAAATACTTGAATATTTTATCAAAGAAATGGTAAATATCCATAAAAAGGCGCAAAACGAGGCTTCGGAGAGCAATGTGGATTTTGCGGACAATATCTTTTATACGATATTCAAAGATACGGGAAAATTTTCTGAAGCGGACTGCATATCGCTTTCGCTGGTTTTACTGGCGTTTGTTTCTTTTAAGACTGATTTGATCAGCAATGAAGAATACCTTGAAATCAGAGATTTGCTGGTTCCGTATAAAGTTATGATTTCCCAATGCATATGCAAAGCCGAAGATTTATTTTCCGATTACAAAGAGAAAATAACTTCGATTGAAGGAAATACAAAGCTTTTAAGCAAACTCGGAAAAGGCATTGAGGTCGAAATCCCCGAAGATTCGGTAATCCTTGAAGCCTTAAAAGAGATTACTTATGACGAGAAATCCTGGGAAAAAGAATAATCGATGAGCGATTTTACTACTTACAAATTCATAGCGGACGAAGATGCGGACAGAATCGATGTCTTTTTGAGCAATGTATATGCGGATGCTTCAAGAACTTATATTCAAAAACTCATAAAAGAAGGACATGTTCTTTTAAATTCCAAAATCTGTTCGAAAAGTTCAACGAAGATTTCTGAAGACGATGAAATAATACTTAATGTTCCGACTCCCATACCTCTTGAAATCAAGCCTGAAAATATTCCTTTGGATATCATTTATGAGGACGATGATATCATAATCGTAAATAAGCCCAAGGGTATGGTTGTTCATCCCGCATGCGGTCATTTGGAAGGAACTCTTGTCAATGCGCTTCTGTATCATTGCCAAGACTGTCTGTCCGGAATAAACGGAATATTAAGACCCGGTATAGTTCATCGTATCGATAAGGATACTTCAGGTTCGCTTATCATATGCAAGAATGACAATGCTCATAAAAATATTGCAGAACAATTGAAAATACATTCGATCAAACGTATTTACTTAGGCATTATCAACGGACGTCTTAAAGATTACGAAGGCACCGTTGATATCTATATGGACCGCGATAAGAACGACAGAAAGAAAATGGGTGTTTCCGATCCGCTTTACGGCAAGAGAGCAATAACCCATTATAAAACGATTGAAGAATTTAACGGTTATTCTTTGGTCGAATTCAGACTCGAAACCGGCAGAACGCATCAGATAAGGCTTGCGATGAATTATTTAAATCATCCCCTGCTCGGAGACAGCGTATATAATTCACCGAAAAACAAATTCGGCATCGAAGGACAGGTTTTACACGCAAAAACCATCGGTTTTATTCATCCGTCCAAGAACGAATACATGGAATTTGAAGCTCCGATAAACAAAGAATTTGAAAATTTGATAAATAAATTAAGAAACTCAAATTAAAAATTTCAATATCGGTATATATGTATGAAAGAAATTAAAGAATTCGATTTTCAAAAGAGACCGTTTAACACAAAAGGAATAATTCTTCTTGTTATTTTATTTATATACGCCTTTATTGCGGGAATTACCGTTTTGACCCATCCTTATGCGTTCGTTAAAGCAGGATATTCCGATGTTTTTTCGGATTTCTTCAAAGGAGAAGCAAACCTTGAATTGATTAAGGAATATATGTTTGCTTTTATTGTATGCTTGTTTGAATTTCTCACATTGGCTTGTTGGTTAATTTTTCTTTTATTGAAGAAAAACGTCCGTTTTTTTAAATTATCGCAATTTGTTACTGCAATATATTTGCTTCTTACATTGATGAATTATATATCTGATTTTAAACTCATCAATATTTTTCAAAGAGGTGTAATTTATTATATAACCTTTGTTTTGGGAATTGTTATTTTCTTTCTGTTAATATTTATAAATAAGTCCAAAAATATTAGAAGGGCTTTTACGACATCATCTTTATTCTTTTATTTGATTCGTTTTGTATTTGAAATTACAAAATTTGCCAAATACGCTGAATATTCATTTATCAGACCTATGTTAAATTTTAACATAAAAATATTTTTTTATAATTTAGCTAATTACTGCGAATATATTTTAAGTTTCATTTCGGTCATATTTGTCATACTTCTTATATATGATTTTGAAATATTCTTTAAAAAAGGGGCATTGTCAAAGGATATTGCGGATAAAAGGAATTTAACCCAAACTGAAGAAAATAAATAAACAGAAGAGTAAAGAGGGGGTGAAAATATGTCGGATTTTATAATTACAATCGGTCGTCAATACGGTTCGGGCGGTCACGAAATAGGAGAGAAGCTTGCAAAAAAATTAGGGGTAAAATTCTATGACAACTCTCTCATCGACAGAGTTTCGAAAGAGTCCGGGCTTTGCAAAGAAATAATTATGGAACATGATGAAAAGCCGACGTCAAGTTTTCTTTACAATCTGGTTACTGATCCGTATTCGATAAGCTTTAACCGCGGTTCCGTAACCGATATGCCTTACGGTCAAAAGATTTTCCTTGCTCAATACGATACGGTAAAGAAGATTGCAAGCGAAGGTTCTTGTGTAATTGTCGGCAGATGCGCGGATTATATCTTAAAAGACTGTGAAAATCTCTTTTCTTTATTCATTTATGCCGACAAGGATTACAGACTTAAAAGAATCGCTCTTGAGCATCCCGAACTTTCTCAGAATAAATTGAACGACCTTCTTGATAAAAAAGATCGTTTGAGAGCAAGTTATTATAATTATTATTCGGATACAAAATGGGGTCATGCGACTTCTTATGATTTATGTATCAATTCGTCTAAAACAGGCGTTGAAGGCGCTGTCAGCCTCATAGAAGATTACATCCAACTATTCGCAAAAGAATAATTTAACGCAGAGTTGAACGCCTAAGAGTGATATATAAGGCATAAAGCCCGTTCGTTCAACTGCTGCGTTAAATTATTAAATAAAGTAAATTATTATGTTTATTTAAAAGTATATAAAGAAATAAAAAATACAGTCTTTTTTGACTGTATTTTTTTTATTATTTTCTATTCTTTAATATTATTAATATCAAAACCCGGAATAAAGAAATAATTTCCTAACATATAAGTAATTTTTTTACTTTTACTGTATTTTATATTAACAATAAATCCTTCGTCGCCAACTTTAGCATTTCTCAATTCAGAACAATAAATCAGAAAATCTTTTCTTTTCGGTTCGTCATTTTCAAAATACGATACATCCATAAACTTTGTTGAAATTGAAGAATTTCCGATTATCCTGGCATCCGTAATCATATAATTACCATTGGAAACCGTATTTAATAATTCGTTACAGGCAAATAAATTAATAAAATTTATACCGCAAATCACGGCAAAAAATAAAACTAAAAAAATCAGGAAAAAATACGAAATCTTTTGTGTTATAAGCGAAACAACAACTTCAATTATAATACATGCCAAAAACAGTCCGAATGATGCGCAAACTCCGAAAATTCCGATATTATTTTTGTATTTTTTTATCCAAAAAATTACTGTGTTTTTTTCTTCTTCGGTCGGTATTCGCCAATTATTTTTTTCCATATAAACATTAATTATTCGTTTTTATCGCTGTTTTCGCTTTCATTTAATTGTTCTGCTTCTGATTTATCCTGTTTTTTTGATTCTTTTTTCTTTTCTTCGCGAAGTTTTTTCTTTTCTTCTTTTAATCTCTTCCTCTCCTGCTTCTGCTTTTCCAAAATTATGCTCACAAGTTCGCGGTTATGGAATTCTTTTGTTTCGTTGTCGATATAGTCAAGATATATATAATTGTCGGTATCGTTGTTTAATTCTTTGTTCTTTAAAGCGATTTCAATGGCTGACTGAAGCAAAGTATAAATTACGGCGAATAAAGGAACGCCGATAATCATTCCGGGAACACCCCAGAATCCGCCGAAAATCGTAATGGCAAAAATAACCCAGAAACTCGAAATGCCGGTTGAAGAACCGAGAATTTTGGGCCCGATGACATTTCCGTCGAGCAATTGCAAAATAATAACGAAAATAAGGAAATAAACCGCATGCATGGGATTTATCAAAAGCAAAAGCACCGTACAGGGGATTGCGCCTATAATCGGTCCGAAAAAAGGAATTATGTTTGTTACTCCGATTATTAAAGCCAGCAATACGGGATATTCAAGTTTTATTATCGAACAAACGATGAAACATAAACATCCGATGATAAGGGAATCGATGATTTTACCGATAATAAATCCCGAAAATTTATTATTTGCCATACGAACGTTTTTGATGATTATATTACCGTTTTTAACATTAAATATCGAATAAACGATTTTCTTTCCCTGGCCTTTAAACATTTCTTTTTTGAAAAGAATATAGATCGATACGACAAATCCGATTATTAAATCTTTTAAGGCTTTAAACATCGAAAACAATATGACGGAAGTTTTTGAAGCAAGCTGCGTCAACCAGGGAACAACGGTTCCGTCGGTCCAGTTGTTTATTATTTTTTCGTTTTCTTTTATGTAATCGCCCAAATATTTGTATACTTCGGGATATTTCTTTGTGATCGAATCAAACCACAATGTGAAATTATCTTTATATTTGGGGAATAAAATAGCAATATTCTGAATACTTGAAATAATCTGCGGTATTACAGCGATAATGAAACTTGCCAGGATAATAAGGATTACTATGTATGCAAAAAACATGGACAAAACCCTGTAAAGTGTCTTTTTCCATTTAGGCTGAAGCTGTCTGTCGGGAGCATTTTTGTCGAAAATCGAAAAAACGGATGTTTCAAACCATTTCATTAAAGGATTTACAAGAAATGCGATAATAAATCCTTCGATTATGGGAAGCATGATTTTTACAAAATCAACGATCGCTTTTCTTATAATCGCGTTAATGTTTAACAGAAAATTAAATAAAACCGCAAGCAAAAGAACAATTAATGCGGTTACGCCCCAATATAAATATTTCTTATCCCATTTAAATTTCATAATTATGCCTCTTTGTTTAACCCGTCGTAAATATCTTTTTTTGCAATTTCGATAACCTGTTTAAAAAAACCTTCGGTCGGATGATTTTTGATTCTCTCGTATGCAGCATTAATGCTTTCTTCAATCAGATTAAGATTGGTTTCATTTGTTTTTTCAATATATGCAAGCCTTAGCAAAGGATAATACACGGAATCGCTCGTTTTTAAGATATCGAGAACAGATTGGGATTCTTCGAAGTTTTTGGTATAAATACCGTGGTTGAATTTTATCTCATTTAAAATATCCGTTAAATAATCATATTTGGCTATAAATAAATTAAATAAAGTTTCGAATATTTTATATAATTCATCGGCTTCGTCGAATTTACCGCATTCGTTAAGCGTGGCGTAACTAACGTCAAACAATGAAAAATAATTTACAATTTTGTCTTTGGGTGCATTCGGATATTCGATTTTCATCGCTTTTTTCAGTTCTATAAAATCGAATTCTTTGACGATTTCAAGAGCTTCTTCGTATCTTTTGTTTAAACCTAAATAATTTAAAATACAAATCTGTGCTCCGATATATCCCGAACCGCTTTTGTCTTTCCTGTACTGATCTTTTCTTTTAAGCGCTTCTTTGTATATAACTTCAGTCAAACCGTTGTATTTTAATTCGTTAGAGAAAAGCTTGATGTATTTAAATTCCCTGATTGTAATGTAAATCAGAAGAATCAGACATATAACAATACCGACGACAAGTACCGATTTAAAAACTATTAATGAAATCTCTGTAAGTCTTTTTCCGAATTCGGGAAATAAAATCCGAATAAATGAGGTCACAAAGAAATATAAAAATCCAAGTAACCCTGATATAACGATTGAAATAATGAATTTAATTAAGCTTTTGTTCATTTTGCCCTCAAATAATCACTTTGATATTTCAAAATATCCCTTATAAAATTATAAACCATGAATGATTATAATTCTATATAAATATGTTATAATAAATAAGGATTTTAAAGATACGGCAGGCGGATATTTATGAAATTGCAGCAGATTATGTCAAAGACCAGAAAAGCGATCGACGACTATAATATGATAAACGAAAACGATATGATAGCGGTAGGCATTTCGGGCGGAAAAGACTCTCTCACTCTTCTTAATTCTCTTGCGGGAATGAGAAGATTTTATCCCAAAAAATACAATCTTATCGCCATAACCTGCGATTTGGGCTTTAAAAACGTGGATTTTGAAAATATAAAAAAGATGTGCGAAGATTTGGATGTTCCTTATTATATAGTAGAATCCGACATTTCAGATATCGTATTTAATGTAAGAAAAGAAGAAAATCCATGTTCGCTTTGCGCAAAAATGAGGAAGGGAGCAATGTATTCTTTTTTAAAGGAAAAAGGATGCGATAAGATTGCTTATGCTCATCATAAAGACGATGTTGTCGAAACTTACATGATGTCGCTGATTTACGAAGGAAGACAGAATACCTTCTCTCCCGTTACTTTCCTGGACCGCATGGAAGTTACCGTTATAAGACCTTTTATATATATGAACGAAGCCGATATTACAGGTTATGTAAGATCCGAAAACATTCCGGTTTTGAAATCCCCCTGCCCGGTTGACGGCTATACGAAAAGACAGTATGCGAAAGATTTGTTAAAAAGCATCAACGACGAAGCTCCCGGCGTCAGGGAAAGAATCTTCACCGCAATACAGAATTCTCAGATTAAAGGATGGAGTAAATAAATGCCTTCAACCGATTCCAAATCTTTGAGTTATCACGAAAATCTTAAAAACAGAAACATACTTAAACTGAGGGAATTATTAAAGAAACTCCCCCCTTTTTGTGCTGAATATTTCATCGGCAAGAACGATGTCATCTCTTCGAGAACCAAAATCGCTTATGCTTACGATTTGATTGTTTTCTTTGAATATCTGCACGACAGTGACGAGAAATTTTCAAAATGCGATATAAAAGATTATAAAATCGATATTCTGGATACAATTACAAGAAACGACATTCTTTTTTACATGGAATATCTTTCGTATTACGAAAAAGACGGTAAGATTTTCTCAAACGACGAGCGCGGTAAAGCCAGGAAACTCGCTTCCCTTAAGAGTTTTTATCATTATTATTTCATAAACGAACTTATAAAAACCAATCCCGCGGATCTTGTCCCCATGCCTAAGCTTCATGAAAAAGAAATCATAAGACTTGATGTTAACGAAGTCGTTGATTTGCTCGATCTTGTCGAAAACGGCAATAAGCTTACGAAGGGCGAAAAAAGGTTTTTTGATAAAAACGCAACCAGGGATTTTACGATTCTTACCGTTATGCTCGGAACCGGAATCCGTGTTTCCGAATGTGTCGGATTAAATGTTTCGGATGTCGATTTGGACGAATTCAGATTTAAAGTCAGAAGAAAAGGCGGAAAGGAAGCAGTCATATATTTCGGAGACGAAGTCTGTGATGCATTATCCAATTATATGGAGCTTCGCGAAACAATCGTTCCTCTTGAAGGAAATGAAGATGCTTTGTTTTTAAGCCTTCAGAATAAAAGGATGTCGGTTCGCGCCATGGAAAACATGGTTAGCAAATACACGGGCAAACTTAATACTTTAAAGCACATTACTCCTCATAAATTAAGAAGTACTTTCGGTACCAATCTTTATCGTGAAACAAACGATATTTATCTTGTGGCTGATTTTTTGGGTCATAAGGACGTAAATACAACAAGAAAACACTACGCTTCCATTTCGGACGATACAAGAAGAAAAGCGATAATGAATTTTAAATTAAGGGAAGATCCCGACGAAACATGCGAGAATGACAAAAAATAAAAAAATCGAAAATATGTTTGCCTTTATTTGTTTGTTATGCTACAATAATTAAGAAAATATGTTCGATTATGGTCAGGAGAGAAAAATGTCCAGAGAGAAAAATAAACTTACAGACAAAGATTACGAATTGCTTGAATTTATAAAGGAAAATATAACCAAAAAAGGATTTCCGCCCACTGTTCGAGAAATGTGCAAATTTACCGGTCTTTCATCCACAAGCAGTATATTTGCCCATTTAAACAAACTCGAAGCCAACGACCTGATTAAAAGAGATCCCGCAAAACCCAGATGTATCGAAATTATGGATGATTCTTTCAATCAGATCAGACGTGAAACAGCTTCAGTTCCTATTGTAGGACGTGTAGCCTGCGGCGAACCCATTCTCGCAATTCAGAATATCGAAGGATACTTCCCCATTCCCGTTGATATGCTTCCGAACGAAGAAGTTTTCGTACTTATGGCAAAAGGCGATAGTATGATAAACGTCGGTATATTTGACGGGGATTACGTATTCGTAAGACAATGCAATACCGCATCAAACGGCGATACTGTTGTTGCTCTTTTGGATGACAGCGCAACAATCAAAACTTTTTACAAATTTAAAGATCATATAGAACTTAAACCCGAGAATGATACAATGAGTCCCATAATCGTAAACGGAAATATTCAGATTCTGGGTAAGGTTTTCGGAGTATTCAGACTTTGCAAATAAAACAAATAAGAGGTTCCTTTCGGAACCTCTTTTATTTTCTTTCTTTTATAAGTTTCTTGTAAAATTCATAAGTTTCTTTTGTTGCGGGATCGATATATTCGGGATTTTCAGTCGTATTAAGATAATCGATAATATCTTTTAATATATTCATGCACACCAGATTTATATCCGATTTTGCTATCATTCGATACATCGGAAGTTTGTCCGAATGGTTTCTTCCGGGTTCGATATAATCCGAAACGAATATTATCTTTTCAATTACAGACATGTCCGGTTTCCCTGTTGTATGATATTTTATCGCCTCAATTATTTCTTTATCTTTAATGCCGTATTTTTCATAAGCAAGACATGCTCCGGCTTTGGCATGAAGAAGCGATGTTCTCTGCTTTTCGATATCGTTTAAGGGAATAAAATTCCTCTCGCAGATTTCAATCATTTCATCAAGAGGCATATATTTTGCACAATCATGCAATAATGCGGCTTTTTCACATTTTTTTATGTCTGCGCCGTATGCTTTTGCCAATGCGTTGGCTGTATCCATAACTCCCAAAGTATGGAAAAGTCTCTCCTGCTTTAATTCTTTCGAAAGCATTGTTATAATTTGCGCATCGTTTAATTCTTTATATAAATTGTTTTCTTTGATATATTCGAAAACCTTCGGATCGAGGAATTGATTATTGTATTCATCGTAAGGGATTTTATTTAATTCTTCCCTTATTTCGGTTGAAGAGATCTTAATTACCTCATTATTCAAAAAAAGTATGTCTGCATTATATTTGTCTTTTAATTCTTCGGCTTTGGTATGAGAATCCTCATCTCCTCTATCGGCAACAATGAAAATAAGATTTTCAAAAAGATATTCCGGCATATACCACTTTTCAATCATAAAAAGCGTATCCGTACCGATAAGGAAATAAATATCATCATCCGGATAATGATTTTTGAAATATTCAACGGTATCCTTGGTATATGTATAACCTTCGCGCTTTATTTCCAAATCGCTTATTTCGAATTTATCGATACCGCTTATCGAAAGCCTTAACATATTATATCTGTGAATCGAAGGAGTCACATCCGATTTCATATACGAATTTCCGGTGGGCATGAAAATAACCTTGTCGAGTTTGAATTCAGACAAGGCGCTTTTTGCAATTTGAATATGTCCTTTGTGAATGGGGTCAAATGTACCCCCGGATATGCATATTTTCATAGGCTTAACGGAAATAATTTCATATATTATTTTTTATTCGTTTTTGCCGGCTTTCGGCAAAACAATAACGGGATTATCCTTAAAAGGCTTGTATAAAATAAATTTCTTGCCGATAACCTGAACAAGTTCCGAATTAGTTCTTTCGGCAATCGTAATACCAAGTTCTTTCGGGTCGTCGGGGCAGTTTTTTAATACGGAAAGTTTAATGAGTTCATGTGTATTAAAAGCTTGTGCAACCGCTTCGTTAAATTCGGGCGTAAGACTTGATTTGCCAACCATGAATAAAGGTTCAAGTGCATTTGCAAGAGATTTTAAATAAGCTCTTTGTTTGCTTGTCATATTAACTCCTTAAATTATTTGAAATATTCAAACGAGAAGCCGTAAATTCTGACGGTATCTCCTTCTTTTATATCCAATGCTTCCAGTTCGTCCAAAATTCCGTTATCTTTAAGGAAATTCTGGAAGAATGCAAAGCCTTTTTCACTGTCGAGGTTTGTATATCCGAGCATTTTCTCGATTCTCGGTCCTTCTACGACATATTCGTTTGCGGAATGATCGAAATAAACGCTGTAAGGCTCGTCTGTTACCGGGAAATTGGTTTCGGGGTCGAATTCCTGCTCGAAAACAACCGGAGTTTTATCCAATGAATCAAGTATTCCCGCGACATGATAAAGCAATTCCTTAACACCTGCTTTGGTATATGAACTGATGGGGAAAACTTTGAATCCCAAAGGTTCGTATTTGTCTTTTATTCTTTGAATATTATAATGCTCCGTAGGATAAATGAATTCTCCTTTTTCGTCTATGTCAGAGGGTTCGTCATTGATAATATCAATCTTGTTTGCGGCAATTACTATAGGTCTTTTTAAAAGATCTTCATTGTATTTTTTTAATTCCGCATGTATTTTTTCTATATCATCCAAAGGGTCTCTTCCTTCGGAACCCGAAGCGTCTACAACATGTATAAAAACTTTGGTTCTTTCGATATGACGAAGAAAATCAAAGCCCAAACCGATACCTTCGCTCGCACCCTCGATTATACCGGGAATGTCGGCCATTACAAAAGATGTTGAGCCCAAATCCACAACACCCAAATGAGGCGAAAGCGTTGTGAAATGATAATTTGCAATCTCGGGTTTGGCGTTGGTGCAGCTTGAAATCAAAGTGGATTTGCCGACATTCGGAAATCCTATAAGTCCTACATCAGCAATTACTTTTAATTCGAGGAATAAATCAAGTTCTCTGGCAGGCTGGCCGGGTTGCGCGTATTTCGGTGCCTGCATCGTACTTGTCGCATAATGCTGGTTGCCGTTACCGCCTCTGCCGCCTTTTAAAATCTTAAATTCTTTTATATCTCCAGACATATCGACGATTACTTTACCGGAATTAAGTTCTTTAATTACGGTTCCTTTGGGTACTTTAAGATATATGTCTTCTCCGTTTTTGCCCTTGCAGTTTCTCTTGCCTCCGTCTTCGCCGTCGCCTGCTTTGTATTTTCTTACATGACGATAATCAGCCAAAGTGTTCATACCTTCATCTACTGTAAAATAAACACTTCCGCCGTCTCCGCCGTCCCCGCCGTCGGGACCGCCGTCGGGAACATATTTCTCTCTCCTGAATGAAACATGTCCGTCTCCGCCTTTTCCGCTTCTTATATATATTTTCGCCCTGTCAGCAAACATGTTTTAGTCTCCCGAATTTCATTATAAATAACGCCTCAAGCGAAATACTTGAGGCGTTTGATTATTACTGTTCTACAGGATATACACTTGCCTGTTTCTTGTCACGGCCTTTACGCTCAAAACGTAATACTCCGTCAACTTTGGCATATAATGTATCATCTCCGCCGATACCTACATTCACACCGGGATGAATTTTGGTACCACGCTGTCTGTATAAGATATTGCCGGCCTTAACAAACTGACCGTCAGCTCTTTTTGCTCCTAAACGCTTGGATTCTGAATCTCTGCCGTTCTTTGTAGAACCAACACCTTTTTTGTGTGCAAATAATTGAAGATTCATCTGCAGCATAGGTCTATACCTCCTTCACTGATATTTTCAAATATTCTCTGTTATCTTTGGCGATTTCTCTTAAACCGAATTCCAAGGATTTTACAAGAAGATCCGCATCCGACGAAATATTCTCTTTTAACTGAAGACTTGTTATTCCGTCTTTGCTTGTTTCGGATGAAACAAAATCATTTGTGAACTTTTCTACGGAATTAAAGCAATTTATTACCAATGACGAAATTGCCGCACATACGATATTTTCGCCCGCATATGCGTCTCCGGCGTGACCGGAGCATTCAATTCTGTAATAATTATTGTTTTTCTTGTAAAAAATAACAGATACCATAATTAAGCATTAATCTTGTCAATTTTAACTTTTGTAAAGCACTGTCTGTGTCCGTTTTTCTTATGATAACCGGATTTTCTCTTGTACTTGTATACTATAACTTTCTTGCCTCTGCCCTGTTCGAGTACAGTTGCGGAAACAGTGCTGTTAGCACAATCATCACCAGCTTTGAAAGATGAATCGCTGATTGCAAGAACGTCATCAAAAGTAACAGTATCGTTAACTTCGGCTTCGATCTTTTCTACGTTGATCACATCGCCTTCAGCAACTTTGTACTGCTTACCTCCTGTTGCAATAATAGCGTACATAAGGCACCTCCTTATTAACAATCTCGCTAACGTCGGTGGGCATAAAACCACTTTTACCTAGTTATGCGGCATACTCTAATATAATACGGTGTTTTATCTGTTATGTCAACAATTATTTCTAAAATACGTATATATTTTAAATATTGAAAAAGGATTCGATTTCTCGAATCCTTTAACTTTTTCTTTATTATAATTCGCTCATGAGTTTCATCTTGTAACTTGTAAACTCATCTGTTGTAAGCATACCGGTTTTTTCAAGATCCATAAGTTTTTTAACTTTGGTCTGGAATTCTTCTGTGGATCCGTTTCCGGGAGCAAAGATTTCATCAACGAATTCCTGCTTCTTAACTTCGAAGTCACCCTGTGTAATAAGTCCGATACGGGGAAGAGCAAGATAAAGCTGAACCTTTGTAACGTAATCTTCTACACCGGCAACCTTTCTTAAAAGCTCTACCTTCTTTGAATGGAAATCAAGTTCGGAAAGCCATTCGCAATCCTTAAGAGCCATAAGTCTTTCAACAACAATTGTGAATCCGGGAACATCATTCCAAGGAGCATTTGTAAAGGAATCGATAACGTCGTTCTGTTTCTTCTTGAATTCGCTTTCGGAAATAAGTTTAGCCTGTACAAGAAGAGGCCATTTTTTAAGTTTAACGGTTAAAGCTTCAATGCTGTCGAATTCGGAAACATCGATATGATCGACAAGGGACTGAACCTTGATCTTGAATTCATCCTCTGTGAGCATTTCCGCATCACGAAGTACGGGCCATCTTTCGAGTTTCTTTAATGTAACTTCATCGGGATCGAGATCCGAATATTCAACTTCCGCAAGAACACCGTTCTTCTTTTCGATGAATTCTGCATCGTCAATCATGCCACCGAGTTTGAGATAAGGAAGTCTTTCAACGTTTCTCTTGTATTCTTCAAGATTATCAACATCCGTAGAGCAACACTCTTTGATGATGTCAACCTTTCTGGAATCGAATTCTTTTTCGGAAAGCATTCCGCATTCCTTAAGAACAACAAGCTTCTGAACCTTTTCGTTGAAGTCTGTCATTCCGCAAAGTTCGGAAACAAGTTCAAGCTTCTTTGCGTCGAATTCTTTATCTGTAAGCATTCCGCAATCCTTGAGAACGTAAAGTTTTTCCATCCTCTTCTGGAAATCTTCGGAATCGTTTTTCTTCTGCTGTGCGGGAGCGGGCTGTGCCTGAGGTGCAGGAGCGGGCTGACCCTTCTGCATTACTGCGCTGCCTACTGTTGCAGATGCGCTTCTTGCGGGCTCTGCAGCGGGCTTTCTGTTCAAAAGTGCTCCACCGATAGCGTCTCCGCCGCCGATGCCGGAATCTTTCTTGACAACAACACTCTGTGTTACTTCCTGCTTTATGCTCTTTGCATCGAGATTAGCCGAAGGAACGGGTGCCGAAGGAACGGGCTGGGGAGAGGCAGGTTGATGTGCCGAGGGAGTAGGTGCAACAGGACGAGCGATGGGCTGGCTTTGCGTAGTAGCAGCTCTTCTTGTGTCGTTCGAATTTCCCGCAGCGGCTGATTTTTCTTTTAATTCGCCTAAAATTTCAACTACAACATCAATATCCTTGATTGCAGGGAAAATAGTCTGAGCCTTTTTTGTTCCGTACAAACTTGTTATACGTGTATTCATAATAAGAGCAACATCACCCTGATAATCACCCTTATATACTTCTCTTACATCGTTAATGGGATATTCGAAATTATCGATATATCCGTTACGGCCTTCTTCGTTACAAATGAAAGCCTTTCCGGAAATCTTTGTGTCCTCAATCTTTAAGAACAACTTATCTCCGCCTTTAAGCAACTTATTCTTGATGCTGCCGCTATAATTACAAGAAAAAACTTGAGCAGTTGCCATCTTGTTAACCTCCCTTTCGTTCCCCTATCACATGGGCTAAGAATAAATTTTTTATAATAAAAGCGAAAAAAGATAAAATCTAACAGAATTAGATTCTAACTCGAACGCTTTATATCACTTAATAATATTAACAAATTCCATTGATTTATTCAAGTTATTTTTTTGAGTTATGTAACAATAACCAAAAACACTTTTCGGCTTTTTAACAAAAGTCACAAAACCAATAAATTAAATGATATCACTCAATGTGCAGCCTTGTTTTTTTCTTGTGATTTCAGCTATCCCCAGAGCAGTTATGTCAACCACTTTGGTGAATGATTTCTGATGCTTTGACAATTCGTTTAAATATTTGAACAGTTCTTTCGTTTCTTCGGCTTTCATATTAATGAAATCTACAAGAATAATACCGGAAATATTTCTTAAATTGAATTGCCTGAAAATTTCGTCTGCAGCTTCTTTGTTAATATCAAGATATGATATTTTTCCGCTCTTTCCGTTCTTTGCGGAATTGACGTCGATAACGGTGAAAGCATTGGTTTCTTCGATCAAAATGTTGGCTCCGCTCTTAAGCCAGACCAGCTTTGATGTAGCTTCTTCGATACGTTTCGTAACCGAATAAAGAACATTTAGTTTCACCATGGAATCATTATACCTGTGTATTCGTGACAAATCAAGGACATTTTGATTTTTGCAATATATTGATATGTCATCATATATTTCATCAACATCCGTCAAAATCAAATCGAAAGAATATCTCGACAAAAGATCCTCATATACTCTTTTGCCCATGGAAATAATCGTAAGATCGCTCTTATGCTCTATGTCCTCATCTATGACGGAAACCGACATGAGTTTCCCTTTCGAAGAAGACCTGGTTACTTCAACCGGAATGTTTTGTTCGCATTTTAATCCTTCGGGAATATTTTTAAGAAAAGCTTTGCCTTTATCCGGAAGAATTATATATGCCGAATTGATATTTTTTGAAACAGACGAAACTTTACCGACGCATTTCGTGCCGATCGGAAGTTCGGAAATGTTTTCGATTTCGATTTCGACGAGATTTTTGTTTTCGAAAACAAGATATGCGTATTTATCGTCTTTTTTTACTATTACAAGTTCAAATCCGCCTGTTTTGGAGAAAACAAGGGAATCGAAATTTTTTAATTTCGGTTTAATCATATACTTTTCCCAAATCCCTAAGACTTATAAATTTGCCGGAATCATCGGTGGTATACAAATCGCGGCGTTTGAATTTGTTACACTTTGATTTGATACCGTACTTTTCCAAAGCCTCAGTCACGACATCGGCTTTGAGATTTCCGGCCGAGGAGGCATTGACCTTAACCATTATCCTCTCGTTATCCAAAATCTTCATTTCGTAAATATCTTCCATAAGATCCTTGGATTTCAATTTATCTTTTCTGATATATTCAAAAACATACGAATCCTGCGAAAAGAATTCCTCGATTTTTTCTTTTTCGTTTGAAATATCGTCAAAATAATAAATATAATCGCTTGCCTTAACGCTGCTCATTCCGTTTCCGGTATCGTCGTCAAGAAGCGTTACGTTTAAAATCTCTATTCCCTCGACGCATTGTTCGTTCATCTTCGAAACAAGAGTTTCCATATCGGGCAAAGAATTCATCTCAAGATCGAAATAATCCCCGTCGGTTTCGACGCCGACGCTTAAAGGTTGCGCGAAACTCAGTTTCAGATGCGGAGAAAAGCCTTCGGTATAGGAGGCGTCTATTCCGCTTCTTCTTATTGCTTTTTGAAAGAAACGCATTATGTCGAGATGTCCGATATATACTATCGGTCCGTATTTTTTGAATTTAAATCTCAGTACCATCAAATCATCCTTTGGTTTTGAAGCAAAATTTCCCCGCACCGTACGTATTAGCACCGCATCCGTTGCATCTAATCATGCAGTTTTCGGTCGTTTTGCCCTCGGCTGCCTTCAGCCATTCTCTTTTTAAATATTCCTTGGTAACGCCGATATCTATAAAATCCCAGGGGAATATTTCGTCAAGATCTCTTTTTCTTACGGTATAGAATTTCATGTCTATATTGTTTTCTTCAAAAGATTTAAGCCATATATCATATTTGAAATAATCATTCCAAGCATCGTAAATCGCACCGTTTTTGTATGCATCGTATATGACTTTCGAAAGTCTTCTGTCTCCTCTTGCGAATACACCTTCGAGAACGGAAACGTCGGTATCGTGCCAGTTGTATTTGATGCTTCGCTGATTCAACTGATTCATGATGCTTGTTCTGGTAAGATATGCTTTATCCCTGAAATCTTCAAGCGAAAACTGCGAAGCCCACTGAAAAGGCGTAAAAGGTTTGGGGATAAAAAATGAAGTCGAAGCCGTAATCGAAACTCTTTGCTTTCTTTGTTCTTTCGGAAGAGTTTCGTAATACTCCTTTGCGACTTTCTCGCAAAGTTCGGCTATCGCAACAACATCTTCGTCGGTTTCGAAAGGAAGACCGAGCATGAAATAGAGTTTTACTTTATTCCACCCTCCGAGGAACGCAAGTCTTGAACCCTCGAGTATCTGTTCTTCGGTCAAGCCTTTGTTTATAACATTTCTCATTCGCTGCGAACCGGCTTCGGGAGCAAAAGTAAGGCTCGATTTTTTGATATCCTGAACCTTTCCCATTACGTCAAGCGAAAAAGCATCTATTCGTAACGAAGGAAGCGAAATGTTTACTTTCTTTTCGTTGCAATAATCGATTAAATATAAAATCAGTTCTTTTAATTCGGGATAATCGGATGATGAAAGAGAACTTAAATTAATTTCTTCATAACCCGAATTTTCAATCATCTGACGCGCAAATTCCTTTAATACTTCAACATCCCTTGTTCTGATCGGTCTGTAAAGCTGTCCTGCCTGGCAGAACCTGCAACCTCTGGGACAACCACGCATGATTTCGAGAGTGATTCTGTCCTGCGTTGCTTTAATAAAAGGAATAATGGGTTTTACGGGATAATACGAATCGTTCAGATTGGTTTCGACTTCTTTTTTAACTTTTACGTTTACGCCTTCTTTTAAGGGTATGAATTCTTTTATCGTAAAATCTTCGTTGTATTCGACGCCGATTAAGGAAGGAACATAAATTCCGTCAATTTTGGAAGCCTTAAAAAGAAAATCCTCTCTTGAATAATGGTTATTTTTGCATTCTTTGTATAAATCGAGCAAAGCCCTGTATGATACTTCGCCTTCACCGATATAAAACATATCAAAGAAATCCGCAATGGGTTCGGGATTGTACGAGCAGGGCCCGCCGCCGATTACAAGCGGATCGTCATCGCTTCTGTCTTTTGCGAAAATCGGTATTTGCGATAATTCCAAAATCTGCAAAATATTGGTATAACACATTTCATATTGAAGAGTTATGCCGAGAAAATCGAATTCTTTTACGGGATCCTGGCTTTCAAGCGCAAAAAGAGGGATATTTTTATCCCTCATAATTTTGTCAAGATCGGGCCATGGAGAATATACTCTCTCGCACCATGTATCTTCAAAAGAATTAAACATAGCATATAAAATCTGAATGCCTAAATGCGACATTCCTATTTCATAAACATCGGGAAAACACATGCAAAATCGGATATCCGCTTCTTCCCTGTTTTTGTTTACGCTGTTAAATTCTCCTCCGATATATCTCGCAGGCTTGTCGACCGTCATTAATATTTCGTGACTTAAAGCTGTTTTTCTCATTCTTTACCTTTTGGAGAGTTCGTCGGCAACTTCTTCCCATGTTACGCCTTTTTCCACCATCAGAACGGATAAGTGATAAAGGAAATCGGCTATTTCATATTTTATTTCTTTGGGTTCTTCGTTTTTGGAAGCAATAACTATTTCAACGGCTTCCTCTCCGACTTTCTTTAATATTTTATCGAGTCCCTTGTCGAAAAGATAATTTGTATAAGAGCCTTCTTTGGGATTTGCTTTTCTGTCCTCAATTACTTTATAAAGATCATCGAGGATTTTCGAAGGATTCTTCTCTTTGGAATCGCTTGTAAGCACATCGTTAAAGAAACAGGTATCCTTACCGGTATGACAGGGAACACCGATTTGGGAAACTCCGGCCAAAAGAGTATCCTTGTCGCAATCGGCTTTTATGTATTTTACGAACTGATAATGTCCGCTTGTTTCTCCCTTGATCCATTGCTCATTTCGGGATCTCGAATAATATGTCATAAGACCGGTTTTGAAAGTGTTCAGATATGCTTCCTCGTTCATATAAGCAAGCATTAAAATCTTATCAGTTTTATAATCGACAACGATTACGGGAAGTAGCCCGTCATTGTTCTTTTTTAATTCGCTCCATTTAATTTGGGGTTTTAAAGTATTTATTTCAAATCCTTTGTCACTCAGGCTGTTTTTTAAAGCAATAATATTTAAAGCATTTTTCGAATCAAACAAAAGATAGAAATCATTATCGTTATTTAAAGATGAAAAATCGATTTCTTCACCCGTAATCTCTTTTGATTTAAAATCGTCAAAGGATACCAACAGCTTTTCATTGAATCTTTTTCTGCCGTCTTCTATTACGGATGCATCAAGTGTTGTTTTATCCGTAAATATAATTTTGTCGACATTGGCGTAATAAAGCTTTTTCATGTCTTCAAAATGGGTGAGCGGAAATTCGACGAAAACCTTCTTTTCGCATAAAGATGCGATTTCAATCATATTATGGAAGAAATTTTCTTTGTCGCCGTCTGTGAAAGATTCGTTTTTTACATATAAAAAATCAAACCCTTCACGGTTGACGCTTTCTATTTCATCTTTGAAATCCGAATATTTATTGTTGTTATTAAAAACAATGGCTTTTCCTGCAAAAATCATTACAGAGCTCCTTTCGTCGAAAGAATTCCTTCTCTGTCGGGGTTTTTGGATGCTGCGATTCGAACGGCGTTGGCCATTGCCTTAAAAATCGCTTCGATAATATGATGCGTATTTATACCGTCAAGTATTTTGACATGCAGATTCATCCCCGCCGAATATGAAAAGGCATAAAGGAATTCGCGAAGAGTTTCGGTTTCGAAATCTCCGACCTGTGAAACGTCAAAATCGGTAATTCTTTCTTCTTCGAAATCATATGAGAAATTAAGGAAGGGTCTTCCGGAAAAATCGACCGCGCAAAGAACCAGAGCATCGTCCATAGGCATTATAAATGAAGCATATCTGTTAATACCTGTTTTGTCTCCCAGCGCTTCCTTGAAGCAGTTACCCAAAACTATGCCGATATCTTCTACGGTGTGATGACAATCCACTTCCAAATCGCCCTTGCATTCGATATCCAAATCGAAATTACCGTGCTTGGCAAAAGAATTGAGCATGTGATCGAAGAAACCGACACCGGAATTTATTTTGCCGATTCCGTTGCCGTCGATATTTAAGTTTATTTTAATCTGAGTTTCTTTCGTGTTTCTTTCCTGAAATGAAGTTCTCATATCAATTCCTTCCTCATGTATAAATTCTAAAACATTATAACATAAATATCATAAAATAAGCATAAACCATTACAGAAAAATCCGTAATGGTTTATATATTTACTCAAATCTTACTTCGATTGATTTGGAGTGAGCGTAAAGACCTTCGCTCTTGGCAAATTTCTCGATCTTTTTGTGACTCTTTTCCAAAGCTTCTTTCGAATAACAGATTACGCTGCTTTTCTTGATAAAATCGTCAACTGAAAGAGGCGAGAAAAACTTGGCGGTGCCGTTGGTGGGCAAAACATGGTTCGGTCCGGCGAAATAATCTCCCAAAGGTTCGGAAGAATATTCTCCGAGGAAAATAGCACCGGCATTTTTAACCATGCTCATTGTCTCAAGAGGATTCTTTGTTAAAATTTCAAGGTGTTCGCTTGCGATATCATTAACCGCATCAACCGCATCCTTGATATCTTTTGCAACAAGTATGAATCCGAAATTATCAAGCGATTTTGAGAGAATTTCTTTTCTGTTTGCTTCTTTTAAGAATTCTTCGACGTATTTTTCAACGTTTAGAGCAAGTTCTTCGCTTGTTGTTATTAAAATTCCGCTGGCCATTTCGTCATGCTCGCACTGACTCATCAAATCAGCCGCAACATATTTGGGATTTGCGGATTCATCAGCCAATACGAGGATTTCGCTCGGACCTGCAATCGAATCAATCGAAACATATCCGTATACGTATCTTTTGGCAAGAGCAACGAATATATTTCCGGGGCCTACAATCTTTGACACTTTGGGAACAATGTCCGTACCGTATGCAAGCGAAGCGATGGCCTGAGCGCCGCCCATTTTATATATTTCTTTTATTCCGCAAATCTTTGCGGCCGCAAGTGTTGTAACGCTTACTTTACCTTGTGCGTTGCATGGAGTTGCCATTACTATTCTTTTGCATCCGGCAACCAAAGCGGGAACGATATTCATTAATGTGGATGAAGGATAAGCCGCCTTTCCGCCCGGAACATATACTCCGACCGTTTCGATCGGAAGGATTCTTTGTCCTAAGAAAGTGCCGTCTTCGGTCGTGTCAAAAAACGAGTTTCTGACCTGTTTTTGATGATAATTCTTAATGTTCTCGAAAGCTTCCTTCATGATATCGAACAATTCGGGATCGATATTTTTGCATGCTTCTTCGATTTCTTCTTCGGTTACTCTGATATTGTCTTTGTTTAAAGCATATTTGTCATATTTCAAAGTATATTCGAAAAGAGCTTCGTCTTTTCTTCTCTTTACGTCTTCGCAAATCAGGGCAACTTTCTTTTCGTATTCTGGATAACTCGATGTACTTCTTTTAAGAAGATCGTTTAACAGATTTTTCTTGTTTTCTTCGTTTAAAATGAATTTTTTCATATTGATTCCTCTGTTTATAATGAATTCTTTTCTTTAATGTCGTTAACGAGTTTTTTGATTCTCTCGCTTTGCATCTTCATGCTGACTTTATTTACGATAAGCCTTGATGATATCGGACAGATTTCTTCGAGTACGTCAAGTCCGTTTTCCCTTAATGTGGAACCTGTTTCAACTATATCGACAATTACGTCCGAAAGTCCGACAATGGGTCCGAGCTCGACGGAACCGTTTAATTTGATGATATCGACCGTCTGGTATTTTTTGTTATGGAAATAATCCTTTGCGATAACCGGATATTTCGTTGCAACCCTTATCTGTTCGCGGTGCATCAACAATTCTTTGGCATCTTTCGGACCGCATACGCACATTCTGCATTTTCCGAATCCGAGGTCCAAAAGTTCAATTACCCTTCTTTGCTCCTCATCGATTATATCGCTTCCGACAACGCCCAAATCCGCAGCGCCGTATTCGACATATGTGGGAACATCGGGACCTTTTGCGAGGAAAAATCTTAATTTGTTGACATCATCCTGGAAAATCAGTTTTCTTGTGGATTTGTCTTTTATTTCATCGCATTTGATTCCGAGGTTTTCGAGGAGTTCCATCGTCTGATTCGCAACTCTTCCCTTGCATAATGCAATTGTTAAATATCTGTCGTTCATATTAACTCCGTTTCGTTAAAATTCGATAACCGTATAATCGTTTTGCGAACATAGATTTCTGACTTCTTCGTTAAAAAGATCTTTGCCAATCATAACGCATTTGATATTCGCTTCCCTATATTCGTCCGCTTTTTTCATCGCTTCGTCAAGATTTTCTTCTTTGTAAACGATATATGTTTTCTTATTGCTTTCGTAATCAAAAGATATTTCCTGCTTTTTGAGACTTTGCAATATATTGTCTATCATAAAAACGCATCCTACAGCAGGAGCGCTTCCGCCGTATTTTTCGAGCAGAGAATTATATCTTCCTCCCTTACATATCGAATCTCCTACACCGTATGTATATACTTTGAAAATCATTCCGGTATAATATTTGAAATTCGAATCGATTTCGGGGTCGTATGTCACATAATCCGAAAAACCTTTGGAGTTAAGAAGAGAAATTATCTTTTGAAGTCTTACTGTATTGTCTTCTTTTGTATTTACGCATACTTTAAAATCTTTCAAACCGATTAAAAGAAGGTTTTTGATAACAATTTCAAGAACTTCCGCATCGCCCGCATAAGAATCGTCTTTTAAAAGTTCGATGCCCATCTGGGTAACTTCGATTGCTTTTCCTTCATAAAGACCTTTGTTGGAAAAAGAATTGCCCTTGTAAAAGAATCTTAGGGGAATATTTTCGTCCGAAAAATATTTCACGGCGCATCTTGCAACCGAGGGTGTATAATCGGGACGAAGAACGAGCGTTTCCCCGTCTCTGTCGATAAACCTGAAAGTCTTTGTCTGGAATAAATAGTCTTCCTCTTCGGAAAATACATTTAAAAATTCCAGAGTCGGTGTTTGAATTTCGTCATAACCGTAAAGTTTAATATTCTTTTCAAAAGAATTCATTATAAAATTCTTGTTATCCAATTCTTTTCCGTAAAAATCCCTGACACCGTCAGGAGTATGCAATAATGATAAATTCATATCTTTCACCTTTTACTTTACCGCTTTAAAGTGTTACCTTGCTACCGAATTACTATGCTATTGTTGAAAAGTATATCCTATCAATTAATCCTTGTCAACCTGTATTTTTATTATTTTTTCCGAAAGCGAATACCATTCGTCGCCTTCGGGTATCTGAGGAAAAACGATTTTATATGCCGTAAGATCCTGAAATCTTTTGTTTTTATCCATCCGGCCGCCGTATTTTGCATCATTGCAAAGAGGGAAACCGAGTTTTGATAAATGTGCTCTGATCTGATGGCTTTTCCCCGTAATCAGTTCAATTTCAAGATAAGAGCAGGTATCATCGGACTCCAATACATTAACTTTAGTGATAATTTTCGAACATTTTATATCAGACGGAACAGATTTTTCGTCTTCATAAACCGTTACTTTGTTGTTTTTCTCGTCCTTGTGAAGAAATGCCTTGTAGGTACCGGATAAATTGCAATTGCCGTTTGTTTTAGCAATATAATATTTTTTAACTTCTCTTTTTTGAATCATATCGCTTAATCTTTTCGAACCGTTAAGCGTTTTGCCAAAGAACACCAGACCTTTCGTATTTCGATCGAGTCTGTTTAAAACGGAAGGCTTAAATTCCTTAAATGATTCTTCGTTAATGAAATTTTTGGAAAAAAGATAACCGATGCACCATTCGTTTAACGAATACGAATTGTTATTGTCTTTTTGCGAAAGCACGCCTTCGGGCTTGTAAACTATCATAAAATCTTCATATTCGAATATGATTTCTATGCCTTTTAATGTATTGAATGCATCCAAAAAATATTGTTTGTCGATTTTTATGCTTTCGCCGGACATTTTTTGGAAAGTTTCATCGGAAAAATAAATTTTAATGCTGTCTTGGCTTTTTAAAATTTCATCTCCCTTTGCTCTTTTGGAGTTAAGTTCGATATTCTTTTTTCTTAACATTTTATAAAGAAACGCATTGGAGGCCGAAGGCATAATGCGCTTTAAATATTTGTCCAGTCTTTGATTTTCGTTGGTTTTGTTGATAATGTATTCTTTCATTTTTATAAAGAAATGCTTTTTAATAAAGCATATGCCTTAAGATCGTTTTCGCTTTTTTGATAATCGGAGTCTACGCTTTTGATGCGCTCCAAATATTTGTCTTTGTTATCGAGAATATAAACCTTAAATCCTTCGATTGAATTTTGGGAAAGATATTTTTCTATATGCTCCCTGCAGCTTTTGGCATCGGTTTTGCCTATTGAAAGCGCAATCACGGAACCGTCATGTACAAATGCCGATGCCAGCGGATAATTTGTACTGTAACTTGTAAGATAAAAATCATAACCCCTGCAAAAATCCCTGTTTGATGAAGCCGCCTCAATTTCATCATATATTGATTTTTCGCAGGAATATTTTTCGGCTTTTACATACATTATGAAAGATACTATGAATTTCGCGACGGGAAGCATTCCCAATACCGCGATTACTGTTAATATATTCTTTGAACTGCCGGTTGTAAAAAAGCCGATAAGAAAGACAGAAGCGCATCCGATAAGTAAAACAATCGTCAATAAGCCTATTCGAACGGGCTGCTTTTTTAAATATCCGAAAAGTCCTTTCTTGGATGAAAACATATAAATCTCCTCTTGCCAAAAAAAATGACCTCCGTTTAAGAGGTCATTTTATTAAAATTCGTCATCTTCTTCGGGAATGTCGTCTTTATATTCCTCTTCTTCAGGAATGTACTGAGTAGGCTTTTCCTCTTCTTCCTCAGGCTTTCTTTGCTCTTCTTCAACCAAAGGAGCTATTTCCGCTCTGTTATCTTCTATCTTCGCATACAAAGCATCAAGTCTTGCCTGAGCATCCTCGAATGTTTTATTGTTTTTAAGCATAACTTCTTCGACTGCTTTTTGCATATCCGCAAGAATGTCATCCATATAAAAGTTCATGCTCTTAATGATATCTTCTTTGTATTCTTCAGCTTCGTCAACGCTTCTTTGAGAAAGAACCTGTGCCTCTTCAACAAGAGCATCAGCCTGCTTTTGAGCTTCGAGCATGATTTCGTTTTCCGAAAGCTTATTCTGGAGAAGTTCTTCTGTTTCGGCAGCTTTCTCCATCGCTTCCTGTTCGATTTCAAATGCTTTTGCATTAGCCTTGTCAATCTTGTCGTGAGCAAGAGCTTCGGCGCTCTTTAAAAGCTTTTCTCTCTTTGAAAGAACATTGTTGGCAAGTTTTATCTGATCGGGAATCATTGATTTGAGTTCATCGAGTTTTTCAAAAATCAAATCAACTTCAACCAAAATCATTCCCTTTTTTAATTTAGAAGGCTTGCTTTCTTCAAGAATTCTTTCGATTTCCGAAATTTTACGCTCTAACTTCTGAACATCAACATTATCTTTTTCAGCTGCCATTGAATTTCTCCAATCTAATATCCGAATTTTTTATACAAACAGTCCGCAACGCATTCAGGAACAAATTTGGATACATCTCCGTGAAAACTTGCGATTTCTCTCACAGTGGTGGATGAAAGATAAGAATATTCCAGATCGGTAGGAAGAAATACCGTTTCGAGAGTTCCTCCGGATATCAAATAATTGGTTTGCGCCATGTGCAATTCATATTCGAAATCCGTAAGCGCTCTTAATCCTCTAAGCACCATGTGGACGTTTTTTTCTTTTGCGTAGTCAATTAGAAGTCCCCCGAATGTGTCTATGATTATGTTGTCATAATCTTTAGTCACATCTTTTAACATTTTAACACGTTCCTCAACTGTAAACAAGGGACTTTTTTTATTATTATCCAAAACGGAAACATAAACGATATCGTAATTCTTCGATGCTCTTTTGATTATATCGATATGCCCGAAAGTTACGGGATCAAAGCTTCCCGGATATATAATCGAACTGCTCATATATTATTCCTTTCCGTATTTTTTCCGAATAAATACATGCTTATTAGTTTTATATTCCTTTATTTTGAATATTTCAAGTGAATATTCGTTTAAAAATTCAAAATCGGCATCATAATCGCATTCAACAACTATAATTGTATCTTCTCCGATAAGTCCTTTCTCGGAAAGAATGGGAATTACATCTTTTTCGAGATGCTTTTTAAAAGGAGGATCTATAAAAATAATATCGGGTATTTCTTTGATTCTGTTTTTTATAAAAAACGATACGTCTTCTTTGTAAACAACAGCTTTGTCTGCCAATTTTGTTTTTTTGAGATTTTGTTTGATGCAATCGATCGCTTCTTTTGAATTATCGCAAAAATAAGCAGTTTTCGCACCCCTGCTCAATGCCTCTATGCCGATAGCGCCGCTTCCGGAAAAAAGATCCGCAAATACGGAATTCCCAACGTAGGGCTGAAGACAATTAAAGAGCGTTTCTTTGTATTTGTCGGTTGTGGGCCTGGTATCGAAACCTTTGGGCGTTATTAAATTGATGCTTCTGGCGGTTCCTGATATAACTCTCAATTGCTGCTCCTTAGAGTGAGACTTTTGAACGTGGTTTGGGTTCGTTTTAAAATATTATCAAAGTCTTAATTTGGTACCTTTCGAATCGCGGTTTGTAAGTTTAATCTTGCTTACGGGAATATCGCAATCATTGTAATTTATTATGTTTTCAACGGCACCCTGTGCGTAAAATACTTTATCTACAAGCGCCGAATTGTTTAATTTCATGCCTTTTACTCCGACAGCCATCTTTTTCTTTTCGGGAATCTGTTCAATCGGAAATTTGAGGAAATAACCGTCATCCGATACAAGTATAATATTCTTTTGCTCGTTTAAAACGGCAACGGACACGATTCGGTCGTTGTCCATAAGCTTGGTTGCCTGGATGGTCTTTCTTGTTACATCGAATTCACCGCCGTCCACAACTTTCATGAAACTCATCTTGGTAACGAAAATGATTCTGAAAAGATTCAAATCCGATTGCGAACATAAAAGAAGTATGGACGAATCATTGGAGGTATACGTAGTGATATTATCGATGGGAATACCTTTATCTCTGATTTTGCCAAGCGGAATATCGGAAACCTTAGCTGTATAAAGCATACCGTTATCGCTGAATAAGCATACTTTGCCGGTGTTTTTGCACAAAACCGCAAATCTGCTTTCTTCTTTAATAGATTCGAGATTTCTTTCGTATGTGGGAAGATCGACGGCTTTGACATATCCGAATCTGTCCATAAGAACATATACATCCATCTCTTCCATTTTCTTTTCTTCGTAAACGGCTTCGCCTTCGTTTGTAATAACGGTCCTTCTTTCGATACCGTATTCTTTTTTGATGGCTTTTAATTCTTCCGCTATAACCTGGGTCATAGAACTCTGGCGTTCGAGAATATCTTCGTATCTGAAAATATTGGCCATTGTTTCGTCATGATCCTTAATCAATGCCTGAAGTTCGAGACCTATTAATTTATAAAGTCTCATCTCGAGTATTGCATTGGCCTGTTTTTCGGTAAACATAAGCTGCATGGCCATGATTTTGGATTCTTTGGATTTAAAATGAATACCGTCGGTAATACCTTCAACCAGGCATTTTTTTGCCATGGCTCTGTCTTTAGAGCCTCTTAAAATCTCTATTATCAGATCTATTACGTTGCAGGCTCTGATAAGGCCTTCCTGAATCTCTCTCTTTTCTTCTTCTTTAGCCAAAAGATTCGTATATTTTCTTCTGTTGAATTCATATGAAAATTCAACACAGTCCGCAATGATATCCCGAAGAGACATTGTTTCGGGCTTGCCTTTTGAAATAGCAAGCATATTAACGCCGAAAGTATCTTCAAGCCTTGTTTTCTTATAGAGCATATTTTTGAAATTTTCGATATCGGCGTCTCTTTTAAGCTCGATAACTATACGAATGCCCTCTTTTGAAGACTGATTGGAAATATCGACTATATCCGGAGCTTTTTTTGATTCGTACAAAGCCGCTATATCGGATAAAAATTTGGAAATATTCGCTCCGATCATAGGATAAGGAATTTCGGTAATAACAAGATTTGTTTTGCCGTTCTTTCCTTTTTCTACTTCGACTTTACCCCTGATTTTGATTTTTCCCATACCGGTTTCGTAAATCTGAAGAAGTTCATCCTCGTTTATTACTATACCGCCGGTTGGAAAATCGGGTCCTTTGATATATTTCATCAAATCCCTCGTAGTCATGGAGGGATCGTTCAAAAATGCCAAAGTAGCATCGATTACTTCCGAAAGATTATGGGGAGGAATGTTGGTAACCATACCTACCGCAATTCCTTCGGAACCGTTTACGAGAATATTGGGAATTTTAACGGGCAAAACGGAAGGCTCTTTTTCCGTTTCGTCGAAATTGGGAACAAAATCGACAATATCCTTATCGAGATCCGCAAGAAAAGCTTCTTCGGTTATTTTCTGAAGTCTGGCTTCGGTATAACGCATCGCAGCTGCCGAATCCCCTTCTATATTACCGAAATTACCGTGTCCTTCGATAAGAGCAAGTCCTTTTTTGAAATCCTGCGTCATTACAACAAGCGAATCGTAAATTGACGAATCGCCGTGGGGATGATATTTACCCATCGTATCGCCGACGATTCTCGCAGATTTTCTGTAAGGTTTGTCATGTCTTATACCGAGCTCGTGCATATCGTACAAAACTCTTCTTTGTACGGGCTTTAAACCGTCTCTTACATCGGGCAATGCTCTTGCAATAATAACGCTCATGGCATAATCCACGAACGATTTGCTCATTACCTCGGAATATTCGCTTTTTATAATCTTTCCGGCCATAAAAACTCCAATTAAAAATTTTTTTAAACGTCAAGCTCCGCTTCGTTGGCGTGCCTGTAAATATAATCCCTTCTTATCGCAACATCGTTGCCCATAAGAAGCTCGGTCAGTTTGGAAGCCATCGAAGCGTCTTCGATCTGTACCTGTTTAAGATTTCTTCTTTCGGGATCGAGCGTTGTTTCCCAAAGCTGTTCGGCATCCATTTCGCCCAGACCCTTGTATCTTTGAAGAGTAAAAGGTCCTTTATGCTTTTTCCTGTATGCGGCAAGTGCGGAATCGTCGTAAAGATATTCCTCTTCACCCTTCGAAGGAATAGCCTTGTACAAAGGAGGCATCGCTATATAAACATGACCCTCAAAGATAAGTTCGGGCATAAAACGATAAAAGAGCGTCAAAAGAAGCGTACTGATATGAGCACCGTCAACATCGGCATCCGCCATTATAATGATTTTATCGTATCTTAATTTGGAAATATCGAAATCGTTTCCGAAACCTTCGGAAAATCCGCAGCCGAAGGCATTAATCATCGTTTTGATTTCGGCATTTGCCAAAATCTTGTCCATGCTTGCTTTTTCGACATTTAAAATCTTTCCTCTGATAGGAAGAATAGCCTGATATTTTCTGTTTCTCGCGGTCTTTGCCGAACCGCCCGCGGAATCACCCTCCACAATGAAAATCTCGCATTTCTCCGCTTCTTTGGATTCGCAGTTTGCCAGTTTTCCGTTTGAATCAAAAGAAAATTTGGGTTTCGAAAGCATGTTTGTTTTGGCTTTCTCTTCCGCTTTTCTAATTTTTGCAGCTTTTTCGGCGCAACCGATTATCGTCTTTAACGTTTCAAGATTTCTGTCGAAATAAAGCTGGGATTCATCGTTTATTACTTTCGATACGGCTTTTGAAGCATCCTGATTGTCGAGTTTTGTTTTGGTCTGACCTTCGAATCTGGGCTCCGGATGTTTGATCGAAAGAACGCATACAAGACCGTTTCTTACCTCGGCACCGGTAAAATTGGGATCCTTGTCTTTTAAAATTCCAAGAGACCTTGCATAATTGTTGATTACCTGCGTGAAAATCGTCTTAAACCCGGTAACATGCGTACCGCCTTCGGCGTTATAAATATTGTTACAGAATCCCAAAACGTTTTCATGGAATTCATCTACGTACTGAAATGCGCAGTCTACTATTATATGTTCGTTTTGACCGTGAAGACATATTACGTCATGCAAGGCTTCTTTTCCGACATTTAAATCTTTTACAAAACCTTTTATGCCTTCTTCTTCGTGATAGACGATTTTTTCTTTAACATCTCTTTTGTCTTCGAAAACAATCGTCAGTCCGGGATTAAGATATGCGGTTTCGTGTATTCTTGATTTGATGTCCTCGGATCTGAAATATGTTTTTTCGAAAATCGTATCGTCGGGAGTAAAGGTAATCGAAGTTCCGGTTTCTCTTGTCTTTCCGAGTGAAGGAAGAAGGCCGTCTTCGAGTTCCACGACGGGTTTACCGTATTCATAAGCATCTTTGTAAACGGATCCGTCTCTTTTTATTGTTATTTCAAATCTTTTTGAAAGTGCATTTACAACGGAACTTCCGACACCGTGAAGACCTCCGGCGTTTTTGTATACATCATTGTTGAATTTGCCGCCGGCATGAAGTGTGGTTAATACGATACGTTCAGCCGTTATGCCTTTTTCGTGTCTGTCTACGGGAATGCCTCTTCCGTTGTCGGAAACCGTAGCCGAACCGTCCTCGTTTAGCGTCACTTTTATCGTATCGCAAAATCCGGCCATATGTTCATCGACCGAATTATCCATGATTTCATATACAAGATGATTAAGACCCTTTGTAGAAGTGGATCCGATATACATTCCGGGTCTTTCCCTTACGGGCTCGAGTCCTTCGAGGACCATAATCGAACTGGAATCGTAAACCTGATTTTTGTCTGCCATATTTATCTCCGATATATATTGAAATTCTTTCAGCAACTGAAATAATCAGTAAAACACGAACGGCTAAATACAAAGCGCACATATGTTCGCATTCTTAGAAATTATATCATAAAACATGCTCAAATAAAAGAAAAAAATACATGATATGGTGGATTTTGCTCACTTTAACCACATCATGTATTTTTTCGGGGAATAAATTTTCAAACTAAAACATTTTCATCGTGAATTTCCGAAAAAAACTATCTTAAATCATAAATCGGAAGGTTCTTTTCAAGTTGTTCCTGATAATATTCTTCGGAATATTTATTGAATGATACATCATTTACGTAGAGTTGATTGCCGTCAATATTGATTTCGAATATAAAACTGTCTTCGTCATCGTATACCGTATTTATAATAATGATGCATTTTCCGACAGGCAAATCGCTTAAATCTTCAAAGAATATATATCTTCCCTCGCCGCCCCAGATGTCTGCAGGCCAGTCTTCGTAAAGAATTCTTCTGTTGTTTTCCAAATCAACCGAAAGATCGATAAGCGCATCTCTTATAAAATCTTTGTCAGCGTTATCGGCGGCTTCTTTAAGACCGGCAAGTATCTGTGATTTTTCGTCGGCTGCCGTGTAAGGCGATAAGAATTTCTGGAAATCGCCTCGAATAGCCCAATATAAATCTTCCGAGCTTTGTCCTTCGTTTACCTTAGCGGTTACATTCATGAAATTTTCCATACCGTTTTCGCCTGTAACTTTCAAGTAAAGATTATATTCGGTTTCATTTTCGCTTAACGGATGAGACATCGTAACTTCGTCGTCAAGATATTCGACATGCTCCCAGTTTTCACCGTTGTTATCGTAAACGGTCATTATTGTATCGGTTCCGTTTTCATAAACGTAAGAACGGTTGTCGATAAATCCTCTTAAATATTCGATAAGTCTTTTTCCCGTGGAAGCTTTTACGATTAAACCGGTTCCGACGATTGTCATTATGCAAAACGATGCCGCAAGAGTGGCAACTTTAAAAAATACAACACCCTGATTTTTATGTTTTTCGTTTCGCAGTACTTTTTCGTTTATCTCTTTCGGGGCATCAATATTTAATTTTAATGCTTCGCGAATCATTTCTTCGTTATTCATAACCTTTTTCCTCCATTTTGATTCTGAGTGCATTCTTTGCGGCATTTAATCTGCTTTTTACGGTACCTTCCGGAATTCTTAAAAGCTTTCCGATGTCTTTTACGGACATGTCGGCAAAATAAAACAGATAAATAACCTTTTGTTGTTTAAGCGGCAGTGAATGAATGATTTTTCTGAGATATGCCAGAATTTGATCTTTTTCAACCTTCTCTTCCGTATTGAAATCAGAAGCTAGTTCCGTTTGATATTCAAATTGTTCGTTATCAAGCAATTCTTCTTTTCTTCTGGTTTTTTTACGATAAAGGTTCTTTTGTAATCTTATTGCTATTCCCAAAACATAATTGCGTTCTTTTAAAAGAGGTGAATCAACGTCTGATTTATCAATCTTTTTTCTGATTTCATATGCTTTGAAAAGAGTTTCCTGATACAGATCGTCTGCGTCTTCCCTGCAGCCTGTCAAGTGATAGCAAAACTGATATATTTCGTTTCCGTGCGTTTCAATCAGCTGCTCTAAGTCATTCTTGGTCATTTAGCCCGCCTCGTATCTTTTATTTGAAAGCTTTCACTTATATATTGTCATACAAACAAAAAAGGTTCATTTTTTCATTAAAAAAGGTTCCCTTTTTAAAAGAACCTTTTTCGTTTACAATTCGTCGGCGTATTGTTTTGCTTTAAAAAACAAATCCCTGTCCCTGTAAATATCCGCTATCTTAAATCTGACATCTCCGCTTTGCCTGATGCCGGTCAAATCCCCGGGACCTCTTAACCGTAAATCTTCGTCCGCAATGTAAAAACCGTCGTCCGATTTAAGCATTACGTTCAGTCTCTCGTTCTCTTTTTCGCTTTCGGATCCGTTTATTAATATGCAAAAAGATTCTTCCCTTCCTCTGCCAACTCTTCCTCTTAACTGATGAAGTGTCGCAAGACCGAATCTTTCGGCATTTTCAATGAGAATAACCGTAGCGTTCGGAACATCGATACCGACCTCTATAACCGTGGTTGAAACGAGAATGTCTATATCCCCGTTTGCAAAATATTGCATAACGCGATTTTTCTCGGCATTTTTCATTCTGCCGTGAAGAACGCCTATTCTTAAATCTTTGGGCATTAAATCTTTTATGAATTTCGAATAATCCGTAACATTCGAAAGATTTGTATCTTCGTTTTCTTCTATCATCGGACAAACAATGATACCCTGACGGCCTTCTTTTACTTTTGAATAAAGGAATCTCAAGCCGTCGAGCCTTTCAGATGCTTTTCTTAAACCTGTTTTAATCGGAATTCTGTTTGACGGCTTGTCTTTAATGACAGAAACCTGTAAATCCGTATAATAAACGGAAGCAAGAGTTCTCGGAATCGGAGTTGCGGAAAGACTTAAAACGTGAGGTTTGTTTCCTTTTTCGTTTAACGTGTTTCTTTGTATAACTCCGAATCTGTGCTGCTCGTCCGTAATTACAAGCGCCAGATCTTCAAATTCTATATTGTCTTCGATTAATGCATGCGTTCCTACAAGAAGATCGATTTCGCCGCATTTAAGATTTTCGATAATTTCGTTTTTTTGAGCTTTTCCGGTAGAACCCGAAAGAAACGCTATCGAAAGACCGAGTTTGTATCTTTCGTTCATTTGGGTAAATTTAGTAAAATGTTGAACTGCCAGAACTTCGGTCGGAGCCATGAAAGCGCTTTGAAAACCATTTGATGCACAAAGCACGCAGGACAAAAAGGCTATAATGGTTTTTCCGCATCCCACATCACCCTGTATAAGCCTGTTCATGACAAAACCGCCGGTTAAGTCTTTTAAAATATCGTTTAAAGCATCATTTTGCCCTTTGGTAAGTTCAAAAGGAATAACGGTTTTAAATCTTTCGTATTCCGCCGTTTCAATAAAAACATAATCTGATTTTAATCTGTTATATGCTTTTTTTATCTGATTTAATTCAACGAAAAAATTATAAAATTCCGTAAATGCAAGTCTGTTTCTGGCTTTTATGCAATACGATTCGTCAATCGGAAAATGAATATCCGATATCGTTCGGCCGATTGTTTCAAAATCCATTTCTTTTATTATTTCGTCCGCAAGATTTTCGTCAAAAGGCGAAAACTGTTCAATCGAAGAATTGACATATTTCGAGATTGTTTTGGAATTAATGCCCTTTGTTAACGGATAAACAGGCAAAAGAGTTTTTTGCGAAGATAAATAATCGCTTATTTTATGAATTTCAGGCATTTCGAAAGCGTAATTCCTGCCTTTTCTTTTAACCTTTCCGAGGAATACCCATTCGGAGCCTTCCTTTAAAATATTTCTTAAATACGAAACCCTGAAAAAAGTCATATATACTTTTCCGGTCGAATCATATCCCGAAACCGACGTAATCGCATTCGAAGCGGTCTTTTTATAATAAAAATCATCGGAGATTTTAAGTTTAACGGCGCAGGTTTCGCCCTCTTTCATTTCCGATACTTTGGAAAGAGGAGGAAGTTTTTTGTAAGTTCTCGGATAATAATTTAAAAGATCGTTGATATTTTCTATCCCCAAACGCGCAAAAAGGGCGGCGTTTTTATCGCCGACCCCTTTTAATTCCTTTATGGATACATTTTTAAGATCATCTAAATTCATGGAATCACTCCACTGATACTATGTAATAATAGATGGGTTGTCCGCCGAGCTGAATTTCCACTTCGACATCCTCGTATTTCTCTTCGAGTTCCGATTTTAAAGCATTGTAATCTTTTTCTTCGACTTCGGCTCCGACATAGATGGTAATAACGGAAGTATCCTCGTCAACCATGTCTTCGATCATTTCTTTGGTAACGATGTCTCTTTCGCGGCCGACCGAGAGAATACCCTTATCTCCGATACCCATATAATCGTCTTTCTGAATTACTTTATTGTCGATTTCGGTATCTCTTACGGCATAAGTAACCTGACCGGTTTTGACATTGTTTGCACCCTCTGTCATGCTGTCGGTGTTATCCAAAACGGAAGAATCCGGCATGAAATTAATCATGGCGCTTATACCCTGAGGAACAGTCTTTGTCGGGATTACGATTACTTCCTTGTCCTCTGTTAAATCCCTGGCCTGATTTGCCGCCATAATAATATTCTTGTTATTAGGAAGGATAAAGATATGCTTTGCATTAACTTTATCGATTGCATTCATCATGTCTTCCGTCGAAGGATTCATTGTCTGACCGCCTTCGATAATTACATCGGTACCGATGGATTTGAAAATCTCACTCATTCCGAATCCGACGGAAACAGCTATAAATCCGTATTCCTTCATCTCTTCGGATTTAACGTCTTCGGTCTTCTCCTTAATTTCTTCTTTATCGGAAGAATTTTTGCCGGATGAATCGATTTTTAAATTCTCAACAGAAATTTCATCGAGAATACCGAGTTTTAAGCCGCGCTGAATGATAAGTCCGGGATCGTTCGTGTGAATATGAACTTTAATATTGCCGTCTGAAGGCATCATAACAACGCTGTCGCCCATTGCTTCGAGGAAATTCTTGAAATCCTGTTCAGCTTTGACATTAAGTGCCTTGTTTAAAATAATAACGAATTCCGTCTTGTATCCGTATTTAATATCTTTGGCAACAAGACTTTCGCTTTCTTTCTTTTCGGATTTTGAAGAACCTTTGGAAGACGAAACAGTGATATCCACATCTTTTCCGAGATATAAATCAAGCGCTCCGTGAAGGACTTCCATAAGTCCCTGTCCGCCCGAATCCACAACTCCGGCCTGCTTTAATACAGGAAGAAGTTCGGGAGTTTTCAGAAGAACTTCGTCCGCATAATCGACAACTTTCTGCAAATATACGGATAAATCTTTTTCGCCCGCTTTTCTTAATTCTTCTGCCTTGTCGTAAACACCCGAAGCAACGGTAAGAATAGTACCTTCCTTGGGTTTCATTACGGCTTTGTATGCTGTCTGTACCGAATTTTTGAGAGCATCGGTAATAATATCGATATCGAGTTCTTTCTGTTCGATTGCTACTTTTGTGAATCCTCTTATCAACTGAGAAAGAATAACGCCGCTGTTTCCTCTGGCACCCCTTAAGGATCCTGAAGAAATGGCTTTGCAAACGGCACGCATGTCGGGGTCTTCAAGCGAATTCAATTCTTTGTAAGCCGACATGATTGTCATTGTCATATTTGTTCCCGTATCTCCGTCGGGAACGGGGAAAACATTCAATTCATTGATATAATCTTTTTTCTTTTCGAGATTACAGGCACCGGCCATAAACATTTTAGCCAAAAGTTTTGAATCAATCGTATTTGCTGGCACGATAAATCCTCCTATTCAACTATGCTGACGCCTTCGATAAAGACGTTAACTTTGCTTACGTCCAAACCGGCAAACTGTTCAACATTATATTTTACTTCACTCATTACATTGTTGGCCACGGCAGTAATGGATACGCCGAATGCAACAATAATATGAAGATTGATTGTAAGTTTATTGTTTTCCAAAGAAACAGAAATACCCTTTGAAATGCTGTCTCTTTTAAGGATACTTGCGACGCCTTCGGCTACATTGATTTGAGCCATTCCCGCAACACCGTAGCATTCAAGAGCAACATTACCCGCATATTCGGCTATAACATTGTTGTCGATAAGAACGTTACCCAAATGAGTATCAAGAGTTCCTTTCATATTTTATCCTCCTATTTTCACACACTGTAACACATTATATATCCTGTATTTGAAAAAATAAACAAAATTCACATAATGTTAATAAAATTCACATTTTTTTTAATTTATGGTTGCCTTTTTAAAAGGTTTTCGGTATAATACATTCGTTGTGGATTGTGGAGAAGCATTCTCCTTATCCTTTTTGTCAGATTAAGGAGGTGTTAAAAATGGCTAAATGCGATATCTGTGAAAAAGGTGTTCATTTCGGTAATAACGTAAGCCATTCACACAGACGTTCAAATCATATTTGGAATTCCAATATAAGAACAGTTAAGTGTAAGGTTAACGGAACAACCAAGACAATGCATGTTTGCACAAGATGTTTAAAATCAGGCTTGGTTGAAAGAGCTTAATGAACTTAAATAAAAACAGCGCCTGTCAAACGACAGGCACTTTTTTTATGCCTTAACCTGTAAATCATGAAGCAAAGTCTCATATTCCCTGTTGATATTCTGCAAAGTATACGTATCTCCCGTATCGTTGTCGGGATGAAATACTTTGATGAGATCTTTGTATCTTTTCTTCAATCCTTTTTCGGAAGTGATTCCCTTGAAAAAGATTCCCTGTCTGTATTCAAGAGGAGGAACTTTTCTTAACGAATCGCTTCTGTATTTAATTTTCTTAAATTCTTCTTTTTCGCGGTTCAGCCTCTGTCTGTCCGAATCCAATTGTTTAAAACCCGATTCCAGCATTGTCTGCTTTTTGTTTAAAAAAGTTAGATCGTATTCGAGTTTTTTTCTTGAAGACTCGATGGTTTGATTTATTTCTTCCACTTCTTTGTCGAATTGTTTACGGCTTTGTTCCAGTTCGATTCTCAAATCTTCGAGTTCTTTTTTCTCTTTGCTGATAGTCTCTTTTAAATCTTCAAGATCTGCCTTGTCGGTTTTGATTCTGACGTTTTCCCGAAAAAGTTGTACTTTCAATTCTTCGAGTTCTTCGGGCGAATTGGAATCGCGAAGTATAGAAATGAAATTATCCATAACTTTTATTCTTCATTTTCCTTTGGAAATGCAGTTTCGATCGCATTGGCATCGGTAACGCCGTCTTTGTTCTTTTTAACGCTTATACGATCGAGAATATCGGGTACCAAATCGATAATCTTGGTAATGGAATCCTGATTCTTGATATTAACTAGTCTTGTATGACCGTTTGAAATAACAAGTACCGCAGAAGGAGTCATTTTTCCGGAAAGTGCGCCCATACCGCCGTTCTTCTTATCGCCTTTTGCGGCTCCGGCACCAACACCGAAGGAAACATCCACAAGCGGAACGATTATCGTATCACCTACTTTTGTGGGATCGCCGACAACGGTTTTGGTTGAAAGGAATCCATCCATACCTTCCATTAATGAATTAATCAAACCGTCAAAATTATTTTCTGCCACGAATCTTTCCTCCTTTTCTTATCAAAAAGAACATTCTTCTTAAATGTTTATTGGTAAAAATTTTAAAAGCGACGCTCATGAATACGATGATTTGTACTCTGCCGCCCACATATCCGTCAATTTCGAATACGTTTTTATCCCATACGGGAGTAAAATCTATTTCTCTGTTAAAATATCCTCTGGCCATGCAAATGTATCCGTGAACTTTTCCTGTCAGATACGGATCCTCGTCACCGTAGACGATATGCATGCGCCATATTCTCGGAAATACATGTTTTAAAAGTTTTAATGAAATATCCTTAAACAAAACCAATGTGGGTTTAAATGAAGGATGATTTATGACTTTCCAGTAAAATTTAATGTATTTCTTTGTTAATTCCCATTGTCTGAGTTTTTTGTCAATAAACTCTTTAAAATTATACCACTTTTTCTTAATGTTTAAAACAAATTCTTTTAAAGAAGAAAGAAACGATATATTTTTCTCGATTGCGTTCATATCGTCGATTTCGTCGGGCTCGTTCAAGAACTCTTCTATTTCTTCTTCGGTTATTTCAAACTCTTCGGTATCTGTTTCCAAAACGGAAGCGTCTACGTTTTGTGTATCGGTAACGTTTTCTTCGGTTTTATTTTCTTTCTTGTCTTTTTTCGACAATTTATCCGAAAGGTTTTCCAAGAATTCGATCAATTCGGGAATTTCTTTGTCGAAAATCTTAATACCGAAAATCCTTAGAGATGCGTAACCCATTTTTTCGCGGTAATAAATCTTTAGTCTTAACAGCGAAAGGAAAAAACTCAGAAGAAAAAATCCGTATAAAGTTTCCTTATTGGAACCGCCGATTCTGTATCTTATGGGTACAAAAAGAATTACACATATAATAATAAGCGCCAAAAGAATAATCGCGGCCAAAACTATTCCGATAACGGCTAAAACTTTAAGCATACATTTTGCCTCCGGAAATCTTTAATAGTTTTGGCTTTTCGGAATCTTCGCCGATTGAGGGTAAAGTCGCAAGATAAGCGATATAATCAAGATTTCCGACTTTAATCATACAGTTTTCTATCATATGACAGGTAAGATCCCTTGCGGAATCATAATCCTTGGCAAGCCCTACAATCAAAGGCGGATTCTCTTTGTAATGTCTTTGAAGAAGAAACATCCATTCGTTAAATTCAAGTTTCGATGTGTATTCGTTCAAATTGATCACAAAAAAAGTATCCGTGATTAACTTCTTCCTCTTGTCCATATTCTCTTTTATTTCGTCGAAATTATCAAAAGCATAATCATCGACATAAATATAATCCGAGAAATTCATAACTTCCTTACAAAAAAGAAACGAATAGCAAGCTATTCGTTTCAAAAAATTATATTTTTTCGATAATTTTTAAAATGTTGTCTCTTTCAAACGGTTTGGTTACAAATTCGCTTGCGCCGTTTTTAATGGCTTCAACCATTTTATTCTGTTGTCCGGCCGCCGTAATCATAATTACTTTCGCGTCCTTGTTGCATTCTTTAATTTTGCTTAAAGCTTCAAGGCCGTCCATAACAGGCATTGTAATATCCAAAGTTGTGATTTCGGGATTAAGTTCCTTGAATTTTTCAACTCCCTCGAATCCGTTTTCAGCTTCCCCTATTACTTCATGTCCCGATTCCTCGAGAAGACCTCTCAAAATTTTTCTGGAGGTTCTTGAATCATCCACAATCAAAATTTTTGCCATCGTTCATTTCCTCCTTATTTACCTATAAATTCACCGAATGTAGAAATTATGTTTACTTTGACACCCTTAATATAAACAGGTAAAACAAGGAGTTTTCCGTTGAATTTGCATCCCGAAGCGCTATATTCGGGCGGCAGCATGTCAATCATAAATTCGGAATTCATCTTTGTGGCATATAATCCGTTTACACAGTTAACAAATTCAGCAACAGCATCGAGCGAATCTTCGTCAACCACGTCAAATTTATCTCCCGCAAAAGGTTCTGCAAGTGTCAGGATGTTCTTTCCTTCGCCTGCGATACAAAGTGTTGCCCTATTGTCGCCTTCAAGGCTCTGGAGTGCGAAATTCTCAACATCAAGAAAATCCGTAAAACAGCCTTTGTCCACATAAATATCGGAATCGATAAGTCTTATGACGGACCTTATACAGATAAGCATATGTTCAAGCTGGTATCCGATAACATTCTGCGGAAGGAATAAAGGAATAATTCTGTCCGAATCTCCGCTCTTTAAAGCTTCCATATCGGTAAGAGTGAATCCGCATTCGTTCTGGTATCCGGATAAAGCCTTTTCGATGGAATCCATATCCATAAAATCATTGTCTACAATGGATTGTACAAAAGAAAGATACTGATTTCCCTGGAGACCGAGGAGCCTGGAAACCTGTTCCTCCGTAAGATAACCTTTTTCGATGGAAATATCTCCGAATCTTTTGTCTACGATAGCCTGTAATCTGTTGACTTCGTCAGACTGCTGTGTGGTCATGAGTTTCTCGCTTACGGCTATAAGTCCGACTTTTACCCTTACCTTCTGCATCGTTTCGTAAACCGTTGAAAGCTGAGCTTCGGTAAGCATACCTTCTTTAAGCAAATAAGCGCCAAATAAACGACTTATCATAATAACCTCCCAAACTTATTCTCATATAGCAGAATTATACTATAAATCGGGCAAAAATGGAAGAATAAACTATAAAATACCGTTCTTAAAATGATACGCGGTATAATCGTATCCGACATTGTTTTTGAAACTATCAAAAACTTCGGTTAAATCATCTGTAATTTTGTACATCTCTTCGATATTTTCGTCCGTGAAAACAAACAGGAATTTATTTATTCCGAGATTTTTTAATTTGTCATAATATTTGTGAAGAGATGTTGCTTTGGAATTGTAAATCACATTAAAGCAAAGCGAATCGTCACATATGGCATACAATTTAAAATCCGTTCCGGTTCTGTCTTTCAAATCAACAAAAGAATATTTATCGGATTGATTTTTCTTTGAGCATCTGTCGCAGTTTTTCAATACGCAATTTGCGGTAATCATCAAAGCAGACCTTCCGTAAAAGGTAAAGGAAAAATGCTCTTTTTCAAAAGAAGGATAATTTGCGAACGAAAGCTCCGCAGGGTTTGTCAAAACATCAAAGTTCTTTTGATTGAATGCGGCCGACAGATCGTTATAGGAATAAATATTTTGATCGGATAATATTTCTTTATCGAAATTCATTGATTTTATAAGGTAAAGAGCATCGTACTGATTGACGTACAATCCTTTTATTTTTTTATTATCCTTGGCAAAATTTGTCGTCTTTTTGAAATATTCTTCATTCAAAGAACGCAAAACAGGCGGCAATTCGATATAAATATCCTTGGATACATGCGATAACGTATTTAAAAATTCCGAATTTTCGATTATTTCCTTTGAAACAACAGCCGAATCGTAAAAAGAAGAATTCAAAACAAATTCAAATTGATCGAATTTTTTAACAAAAGCTCTTTTGAACGGTTTTTGACTGCTGCATTTTACGTTAAAATCCAAAAGCGATTTGATTTCTTTTAAATCGGGTTTCCCGATTTCTTTTAAAGCGTTATCGGAATTATCCGTAATATCGCAAGATCCGAAATATTGTTTTTCTTTAAAATCCCCGTCAAAATCGAATTTGTTGCAATCCATTTTGCGCTGATTTTTATATAATAGAATGTTTTCTTCGAGTTTTTCGATTGCTTCTCTTCTTAAAGATTTAATTAATCCGACGGGAACAAAACCTTCATCGATTTTTATATCGCATTTTTCGCATACGAAAAAAGTATTTCCGAGTTTAACAAGCTGATTTTTTATTTCCTCTTCACCGGAAGGCAGTTTTTCGGCCTTTTGAACAATCTGTAGGGATTGTGCAACAGATGAAATCAAGTGATTGTCATGTAAAAAAGCCTTCAGTTTGGCTTTGTTTTGACTTAAAGCTTCAAATTCGAAATCAACCTTAATCCTAACGGGATTTTCTATATATTTTTCAACGATTTTCTTTTCCGATTCCTCGTCAACTTTCGCATATGCGCCCTTTTCGAAGGTAATCATTTTTTTTGAATTGACTCTCTCGTAATAACCTCTGCCGGTGGAAGTTCTTGAATAAAGGATTTTAAGTAAATCCGAATCTTCTTTTGAAATCACAGGGGAAATGCCCGGATTTTCAAGGCAAAAATCGATATATTTTCTGTATATTCCGGTAACGCCCGCAGAATAAGAAGGGCTTTTAAGACGACCTTCGATTTTAAAGGAATATATATTTGCATCGATAAGTTTATCGATTATTTCAAGCGTGTTCATATCGGATAGGGACAGATAATAAGCTTCCTTTCCGTTCACTTTGTACGGCTGCCTGCAGGGTCCTTTGCAGCGACCCCTGTTTCCGGAATTACCGCCGAGAAACGACGAAAAAAGACACATTCCGGAATACGAATAACACATTGCGCCGTGAATAAAACATTCTGTTTCGATGCCTTTTTCGGTAATCTTTTTAATCTCATCCAACGTAAGTTCTCTTGCAAGGACAATTCTTTTCGCCCCGAGATTCTTATAAAATTCGGCACCGTAAAGGCTTGTAACCGCCGCCTGCGTGGAAACGTGAATATCAAGATCTTTGAATACTTCCTTGATATATAAAAATACGCCGATATCCTGAACTATCACGCCGTCCAATCCGTTAATGTAAAAGGGATATAAAAAATCATAAAGCTTTTCCAACTCATCGTTTTTGGTAAGCGTATTAACGGTAAGATATACTTTTCTGTCGGACAAATGCGCATATTTGATGGCTTTGATCAGCTCATCGGTCTCAAAATTGACGGCGCTCGCTCTCGCACCGTACATATTTCCCGCAAGATAAACCGCATCCGCGCCGGCATTTATCGCACCCAAAAATGAATTGTATTCGCCCGCAGGGCTTAATAATTCAACCATAAAACCACTCTTTTAATAAAATAAAGGATTCGTATTACCGAATCCTTTTAACAATTATTTTTTCAATTCGCCTTCGAGTCTGGCTATCTGAATTTCTCTATCGTTAAGTTCGCTCTTCGCATTGTCGAGCTTAATCTGTGTGGATATCAGTTCATGCTTTATATTGCATAAATCATCGTCTTTGGAACGAACTTCGTCTTCGAGAAGGGAAATCTTGTTTTTGGCTTTAAAATAATCATCAGCCATATTAAGAAGCAAAAGGAGGTTCTGATACTGACCGTTTAATCTTTTATATGCATCTTCGCCTTCAAAATCGCTTATTTTCGAATTAATGTATGAAGCAACTTTTTGTAAATATTCCTCGGATTCATAACCGGAAATGTAATATACTTTTCCGCCTATTATAACTTCTATTTCACTTTTTCCGGTCATAACCATACCCCACCAGCAATTATAAAAAAAGTATACAAAATAAATTATTGCTTTTCAAGCCTCAAATGTGCGAAGGATGCATCGGTTGCGATTCTTCCTTTGGGAGTTCTTTGAATAAAGCCAAGCTGTAAAAGATAAGGTTCGTAAACGTCTTCAATCGTTTCCGTTTCTTCCGATAACGAAGCAGAGAGAGTCTCAACACCGACAGGTCCGCCGTTGAATCTTTCGATAATCGTTTCAAGGTATTTACGGTCTATCGCATCAAGGCCGAATTTATCTATATCAAGCATATCGAGCGACTCATCCGTTATCGCTTTGGTTATAATACCGTTGTTTGCGACTATTGCATAATCTCTTACTCTTTTTAAAAGTCTGTTTGCGATACGGGGCGTACCTCTCGATCTTCTTGCAAGTTCGCATGCGGAATCAAGGTCGAGTGAAGTATCGAGCCTTTGAGCCGATTTCATGACGATTCCCGATAATTCTTCAATTGTATAATATTCAAGTTTATGAATTTCACCGAATCTGTCTCTTAGAGGCGCGGTAAGCATGCCGACTCTCGTGGTTGCTCCGATAAGAGTGAATTTCGGGAGTTTCATTCTTACGCTTTTGGCGGCCGGACCTTTGCCGATCATAATGTCGATGCAAAAATCTTCCATCGCTGAATACAAAACTTCTTCCACGACTCTGTTAAGACGATGAATTTCATCGATAAAAAGAATGTCTCCGGCTTTTAATCCGTTAAGAATCGCGGCAATATCTCCGGGCTTTTCAATTGCGGGTCCGGAAGAAATTTTTATATTAACTCCCATTTCGTTTGCAAGAATCTGGGCCAGTGTCGTTTTGCCGAGTCCGGGAGGTCCGTATAAAAGAATATGATCCAAAGGTTCGTTTCGCAATTTTGCGGCTTTTATCGAAATACCGAGGGAAGTCTTAATCTTCTCCTGTCCCAAATATTCCGAAAGCCTTAACGGTCTTAAACCTTTTTCAATCAAAACATCTTCTTTTGTAAGTTTGGTTTCTATCGTTCTGCTCATAAAATATCCAATATATACATAAAATAAATTATTAAGTTAAGACCATTATATAAAAGAAAATAACAAGGCATAAAATTATTACAGCTACACTGATAAACATAAAAAGAATCCCGAGTAACAATAAAAGAATGCCCGCAATTTTGTTGCCTTCCATCAGTCTGTGCGAGAAAAATATCGCAAGCCCTCCAAAGAAAAGACCGATTAAACATATGAAAAAAGCAAAAATCAAGCCGACCAAAAGTGCAATGCCCATAAAATCTCCCAAAATCAATTATCAAAAAACATTAGCGCTTTAGATAATAAATCAGATAAATCGCTGTATTCTTCGACTTTCTTTACCGCAATCTGAGCATCCTTTTTCTTAAATCCCAAAGAAATAAGAGCATCGATGCATTCGTTTATCGTCTCATCGTCTTTAATTTCTTTTTCGTATTCAACCTCATCCGTCGAGAATGCCGAAATTTTGTCTTTTAAATCGATAATAATCTTTTCGGCGGATTTTGCTCCGAGCCCGGGTGCTTTTGAAATGGCCTTCGAATCTTTGTTTGCGATGAGATTCACCAATTCTCCCACATTAAAATAAGAAAGCACATTCATTCCAAGCTTCGGTCCGATAGAATTGACACCGATTAAAAGTTTAAAGAAATCGAGTTCTTCGGTTGTAAGAAATCCGTATAAAGATATATCGTCCTCTTTTACGGCCGTATATGTGTAAAGCTTAATTTCATCGTTTTCAAGAAGCAAATCATTATATGTTTTGTCGGAAATATAAACAATATAACCGACATTTCCGGTATCGATGCATACGAAACCCGGTTTGATATAATCAATTGTTCCTCTGATAAAACCGTACATAGAATCCTCTTTAATTTTTGTTAATGTTTTTAATTCTGTCTTTTAACAAAATAACAAGATATCCGTTAATCGAACCCGTCAATATGCAAAACAACAAAGTAAGGGGCAGATAATACATTATGCCGAATGATTTTAAAATAAACGAAGCCAGAATAAACTGTCCCAAATTATGAAACACGGCTCCGAATAAAGAAACACCGATGGGAGAAAATTTATTGCTCTTCTTTATTATGATTTCGATTGCAAGCGCCAATACGGCGCCGCTTAAAGCATAAAAAAACGAAAAAAGGGATCCGAATAAAACCGCAGCCAATACAATTCTTAAAAAATCGACAATCACAGCCTCTTTAAAGCCGTATAAATACATGGCAAGAAGAATGGCAAAATTCGCAAGTCCGAGTTTAAAACCCGGTATCGGCACAATATTCGGAATCAGGGTTTCAAGGAAGGATACAACCAATGCAACGGCCGTGAACAATCCGAGAAACGTAATTTTTTTAGCTTTCATAACAAATCTTATCGGGAAAATGCGTCATATTCTTCATTGTCGGAAATGACGGTTATTTCAAAATGATGCGGAAGGCAAATAATCGATTCGTTGTTTCTTTTAACAAAGCCTTTGTTTATACAATCATGATTCGGGCAGTCGGCTTCGATTATTCCGATTTTGCCGTCTTTAACTTCGATGATGTTGTAACCGTATTCGGTCTCGAATCTTATGGTATCGTCCTTATTTAAATCTATAATCCGCTTTTGTACGCCGTCAACCTTGACAAGAGCATAGTTTCCTTCGCGATTGAACAAAAAGAGTACAATCAGAGGAATCGATATTAATGCAATTATAATTATCAACAAAAAATCATTCTTTTTCATTCAAATCGATTATTTGCACTTTTTCATCGCAAGAGTGCCCGTACGGGACAATTCGGTAATATTGAATTTCTTAATCATATCTATGAATTTGTCCACGCGGTCGGGAATGTCGCATAATTCAAGAATCATATTACTGTCAGTGGTATCGACGATTTCGGCTTTTGTTATCTGACAAATCTCTATTATTTCGCTTCTGTTTGAAGGAGAATATTTTATCTTTACAAGAATTAATTCTCTTGATACGGATTCTTCTTCCTTAAAGGTGCGGACTTTGATAACATCAAGCTTTTTGTTCAATTGTTTTTCGATTTGCTCGAGATCGTGGGGCGAACCGCTGGATACGATTGTCATGTTTGAAATCGTGGGATCGTGTGTTTCGCCTACGGTAAGGCTTTCGATATTATAACCTCTTCTGGCAAATAACGAAGATACCTTACTTAAAACACCGGATCTGTTTTCAACCGAAACCGAAAAAATCCTTTTCATAATTATGCTCCGTTTACAGATTCATACAGGTAAAAGCATCCCTGTCAACATTCAGTTCAAGGATACAGGTATTTTTTGAAGACAAAAGCCATTTGATGCAGTCTTTCAAATCTTTGTTGCTTTTACATTCTTTGTATTCAATATCATACGCTTCCGCTATTTTATCAATATACGGAAGACCGTTTAATTCGTTGAAAGTATAATTGTTGTTGTATTTTAAATGCTGGTATTCTTTTATCATACCAAGGGATTTATTATTAAAAATAACAATTTTTATATCCAAATCTTCCTGTTTGAGCGTAGACAATTCAGCCATGGACATCTGAAAAGCTCCGTCTCCGTTTAAAGAAAGAATTCTCTTTTTGGGATTGCCGATTTTTGCGCCTATAGCCGCGGGAAGGGAAAATCCCATGCAACCGAAGCCGCCGGAAGTTACAAAATCGGCACCGAGAGAAACGAAATTCGAGCATGCATAAATCTGATTCTGACCGACATCGGTTACAATTACTGATTCTTCCTTAAGTTCTTTGGTCAAAAGATAAACGAATTCCTTGGGATCGACATATAAATTCGTGGATTCTTTAAGTCCTTCCCTGGTCATTTTATAAGAATTGATCCTGTTGCTCCAGGGCGAGAAATCAAAATCCTCTTCAAATCCGTTCAGTTCTTCGAATACCGCTTTCAAATCTCCTACAACCGGTATGTTAGGACCTGCGTTTTTACCGATCTCGGCGGGATCTATATCGATATGAATCAAAGTTTTGTCTTTTGTAATAAGGTCCGGCTGCTTTACAGCTCTGTCGGCAACTCTCGCACCGGCAACAATAAGGCAGTCGGCTTCATTAATGGCTTTATTGGCAAATTTGGAACCGTTGTTTCCGACCATACCTATGTATAAAGGATTGTCTTCCCGCCCGATTCCAAGACCCATAAGAGTCGAAACAAAGGGAATGTTGTATTTTCTCGAAAATTCCAAAACTTCTTCTTTGGCAAAAGAAAGCTTAACGCCGCCTCCGACCATGATAATCGGTCTTTGGGCTTTGGATAATTCGTTTATGATTTTTTTAATCTGAACCGAATGACCTTTAAGTGTAGGTTTGTATGTTCTGATATTTACATTTTCGGGATATTTGAATTCAAAGCCTTCCTCTCTTAAAACATCCACGGGAATATCGATAAGAACGGGACCTTTCCTGCCTGTCATGGCAATATGAAAAGCCTCTTTTACGGTCTTGGGAATAAGAGTGGCATTTTTTACGAGATAACTGTATTTGACAAAGGATTCGCAGGCACCGACAATATCCGCTTCCTGAAAAAGATCGGAACCGATATGCTCGCTTTTTACCTGTCCTGTAATAACTATCAAAGGAATGCTGTCGGCGAATGCCGTGGCGATACCTGTAATAAGATTCGTAGCACCCGGTCCGGAGCTTGATACGCAAACGCCGGGCTTATCGGAGCTTCTGAAATAACCGTTCGCTTCATGAGCTGCATTTACTTCATGACGAACAAGTACGGGATGAATTTTTGAATCGGTTAATTTATCGAAAAAAGGACATATGGAAACCCCCGGATAACCGAAAACGGTATCAACGTTTTCACATTCCAAAGATTTAACCAAAAGTTCTGCTCCGTTCACGTTAACCTCCAAAATAATACAATTGCTTTTTATGCAATATTCTAGATAATAGTATCACAATTAAGATATCTCTTCAATATTGTTTGTTGCAAGAAAACTCAATATATGGTATTTTATTTGTTGGTATTTACTAAAGAAAGGAAAATTAACGGAGGATAAAATGAAATTAAATAAATTTGCCTGCACCGCTATGCTTATGATTACAATCACTTTCTGCGGATGCGGTTCGAAGCAGTATGCCAAATATGAGAACGAAGTAAAGGATTTATATGAAAAGATTGTATCTACTGATGTAATAATAAACAATATAGATCCGGATTCGGATGATTCTTTAAAAGAACTTTATCAATCCCTCGATTCACTTAAAGAAACATTTGAAGATTTCGAAAATGTTAATCATCCCAAAGAATTCAAAGACAACAAAAAACTTGCAGAAAGTGCCGTAAACTTCATCGAATATGCCGAAGCCGATTTTCATAAAGCATTTGACGACGAATATGATGATGCAAGTTTCCAGGAAGGCATGCTTAATTACAACGAAGTAATTAAATGCGTAAATCTCATGGGAGAAGTTTTACAACAAAACGAAAGCAAATAATAATATTTCAAAATATATTCAAACAAAAAAATAAACCCAAAATCGGGTTTATTTTTTTAGGTTATTATAAAACTATTGATTATTTGTCAAACCAGTTTAATCCACCGATAAGAGGAAGTTCGGGATCAAGGTTGTCATCTTTGAAAATTTTAACAAGTGCGATGATACCGAAAACGAAAGATACAAGGGGACCAATTGCAATAGCAGTACCAACGCTCTGGCAAAGAGCAAGGATGATACCCTGTGTTAAGTTCTTTCCACCAACAACTTCTTTCTTACCAGCTAATAAAGCAATAAGAAATCCAACCCATCCGAAAGGATAAATTACATTGCCGAGATACATGATAATCAATGCGGTTTTCTTTTCCATTATAAGACCTCCAAATATAATAATTGTGCTTTAATGCAACTAAATATACTATAACTTGTATATATATTAAAGTCAATAGAGAAAAAACAAAATTTAATAAAAAGTTAATATAAATATTTCTTTTTGTTTCAGGGCAGAATGAAATGTTCATTCCGCCCTGTATTTATTGAAATTCACTGATTTAAAACTTACCTGCGTCAGCAGCTTCCTGTACTGCAACTGCGGTTGATACGGTCATACCAACCATAGGGTTGTTACCTGCACCGATAAGACCCATCATTTCTACGTGAGCGGGAACCGATGAAGAACCTGCAAACTGTGCATCGGAGTGCATACGACCCATTGTATCCGTCATACCGTAGGAAGCGGGACCGGCAGCCATATTATCGGGATGAAGCGTACGTCCTGTACCGCCGCCCGAAGCAACCGAGAAATACTTCTTGCCCTGTTCGATACATTCTTTCTTGTATGTACCTGCAACGGGATGCTGGAATCTTGTGGGGTTGGTTGAGTTACCGGTAATGGAAACGTCAACACCTTCCTTGTGCATGATTGCAACACCTTCGCAAACATCATTTGCGCCGTAGCAGTTAACTTTTGCACGAAGACCGTCCGAATAAGCGATTCTGTTAACTTCCTTAACGGTGTTTGTGTAAGGATCGTATTCGGTCTCAACAAAAGTAAATCCGTTAATTCTTGAAATAATCTGAGCAGCGTCTTTTCCGAGACCGTTAAGAATAACTCTCAAGGGTTTCTTACGAACCTTGTTAGCCTTCTCTGCGATACCGATAGCACCTTCTGCTGCAGCGAATGATTCGTGACCTGCAAGGAAAGCAAAGCATTCTGTTTCTTCTTCAAGAAGCATCTTTCCCAAATTTCCGTGTCCCAAACCAACCTTACGTGTATCTGCAACTGAACCGGGAATACAGAAAGCCTGTAATCCTTCACCGATTGCTGCAGCCGCATCGGCAGCACGACGGCAGTTTTTCTTAATAGCGATAGCAGCGCCTACAGTGTAAGCCCACTTTGCGTTTTCAAAACAAATAGGCTGAATGCCTTCGATTAAATGATAAACGTCAAGACCTGCATCCTTTGTGATCTTTTCAGCTTCTTCAAGGGAAGAAATTCCATAGCTTG